>Ga0210397_10000011_pt1 | contig 247149 bp, 255 predicted proteins | sample IncBWH2OmetaG_FD_160126 | JGI IMG/M metagenome (GOLD analysis project Ga0210397, IMG submission 160126) | Forest soil microbial communities from Barre Woods Harvard Forest LTER site, Petersham, Massachusetts, United States - Inc-BW-H-2-O ... | reverse complement strand
CGCCTTCACGCGCTTCAACCTGTTCCTGCGCGACCGCTTCGAGTGCCAGTATTGCGGCGACGCGGAAGACCTGACCTTCGATCACGTCATCCCGCGCAGCCGCGGCGGCCGCACCACCTGGGACAACGTCGTGACCGCCTGCGCGCCGTGCAATCTCGCCAAGGGCGGGCGCCTGCCGCAGCAGATCGGCATGCATCCCAAGCATCGCCCGCACCGTCCGACGATCAACGAACTGCGCGCCAACGGCCGCAGCTTTCCGCCGAACTACCTGCACGAAAGCTGGGCGGACTACCTGTACTGGGACAGCGAGCTCGAGCCGTAGGTTTTTCCGCGACGTTTCGAACGGACTCCGGGTTCGGATCGAATCGCGGTTTTTCGATCGCGCCGGAAAACCGTGCGTTGCGCCTGGGACGCAGCTCTCGGGATATGGCGAAAGCGTGGTCTGGATCGACTCGGTTCAAGGGGTGGGTAGTGTCCTAATTTGAAGTTTCGATCCCGGTGAATCCGAGGTGGTTATATCCGGCTCGTTGAAATTCGACCAACACCGCTGCGACATTAGCGTAATTCGTCCGCCGATCTGGAAGCAGACTGACGTTGGGCTGCGGACGCTCATTCGACATCTTCCGAATCTCCAGGCGGAGGTGGATCAAATCCAGTTCCGGACCATTGTCGAACCGTACATGACCGTTCGGCAGAATTTGGAGGTGCCTGACGTATGGGTGGGCGTCGGTCATCCTCACCGACACGATCAAGAGCGCCACAACAATCCGCCATTTCATTTGCTCGTCTGCTCCACAAGCTCAGTCAGCATCCACAGCCTATCAGAAACACCCGCCGCCATGGCAGGAGCTCGCTCCGCACCTCCCCGCAACAACGGGGAAGAAACCATTACCGCTTCGCCCGCCACATCGCGATCAGGGGCGGGGCGTCTTTGGGGGCGATGTTCTTGCCGCTGACGAAGCCGGCGCGTTCGTAGAGCCTGGTGTTCTTCGGGTTCGAGTTTTCCAGATAGGCCGGCACGCCGGCTTCGTCGGCACGGCGGACGGTGGCGTCCAGCAGGGCGCCGCCGAGGCCGAGGCCCTGCAGCCGCGGCGCCACGGCGATGAAAGCGAGATAGAAATGCGGCTCGTGCGGATGGTTCTTCTCCATCGCATCGCCCATGGCCGAGCCGCGCGCGAGGCGCGGAAAGCCGCACAGCCGCACGAACATCGGCATGAGGCGCATCTGCTCGAAGAAGCCGCCGGGACTGGCGGGCGTGCCGGGCGGCAGCCACACCGCGCAGGCGCCGGCGTCCTGGCTCATCCACACCTCGCCGAACGGCAGGGCGCGCACCTTGAGCAGCCAGAAGAAGAACTGCTCCAGCGCCTGCGCCCGGCGCGCGCCCGGCCGGGCGATCCAGTTCATCACCGGATCGGCCAGGAACGCGGCCGACAGCAGCCGCGACAGGGTGCCGGCATCGTCGGTCGTGGCGCGGCGCGGGCGGCCGGCCGCGGCCAGCAGCGCGTGGCGGTCCTCGCTCATATCTTCTCGGAGAGGCGGATGGCGATGCGGCAGCCGGCCTTGATGGTCTCGCTGAGGAAACGGTAGCCGGGCGCCTCTTCGGCGCCATGCGCCAGTGCGGCATCGCGATGGGCGATCTCCTCGGCGCGGAAATCCTCGACCGTGGCTTTCAACGCGGGGTCGCTGGTGCCGAGCTTCTCCACCTGCGCGGCATAATGCGCATCGATGACCTCCTCGACTGCGGCGGTGCAGGCCATCGCGGCCTTCTCGCCGAGCAACGCCGTTGCCGCGCCGAGCGCGAAGCCCGCGACGCGCCACACCGGTTCCAGCGCCGTCGGCCGCACGCGGCGCGCGTTGACCAGCGCGTCGAACGCCTTGAGGTGGCGCTGTTCCTGCTCGGCCATGTGGCGGATGGCGTCCGCGGCGGGCGAGTTGCGCGTGCCGAGCACGGCGAGCTGGCCTTCATAGATGCGCACGGCGCCATATTCGCCGGCGTGATCGACGCGGATCATCGCCGCGATCTCGTCGGAGGTACCGGGCGACGCGGGGCGGGGTTTGCGGCTCACGGGCGGCGCGCCAGCAGGACGGCGCCGAGCGCGGCGGCGGCGAGCGAGACGATGGCGTTGTAGCCGGCCAGCGACAGGCCGAACAGCGTCCAGGCCGGGATGTCGCAATGCGGCACCGGCGCGTTGAGGTCCAGCGGACCGCCATTGAAGTGAAAGCCGGTGGTGCAGGCCGTCGGGCCCGGCCACCAGTGCCACTCGACGCCGGCATGGAAGACGCCGAGCCCGCCCGAGACCGCGACGCCGAGGATCGCCAGCGCCGCGACGATCGGCGCGAAGCGCGCGCTGAGCATGCCGCTGCCGAGCAGGAGCGCGCCGCCGAGGCCGACGACCGCGGCGGCGATATGCGGCCAGCGCTGCCAGTGGCACATCTCGCAGGGCGGATAGTTGAGCGCGTACTGGAAAAACAGCGCGCCCAGCAGCAGCGCCAGCGCGACGGCGCCTTCGAATGTCGCAATGCGTGTCGCGTTCATGCCGCGAAAATCCGCGATTCGTCTTCGAAGGCCTTGAACTCGAGCGCGTTGCCGCTGGGATCGCGGATAAAGAAGGTGGCCTGTTCGCCGGGCAGTCCTGCAAAGCGGATATCGGGCGCGATCACGAACGGAACTTTCTCTTGGCGGAGCCGGTCCGCAAGCTTGCGCCACTGCGCCATCGAAAGGATGACGCCGAAGTGACGCACCGGGACCTGTTCACCATCCACCGAATTATGTGCTTTGTCGTTTGCCGCGCCTAAGCTTAAATGCGCAACGATTTGGTGGCCGAAGAAATCGAAGTCCACCCATTCGGCGCTCGAACGTCCCTCGGGACATTCGAGCAGGCTGCCATAGAAGGCGCGCGCTTCGCCGAGGTCGCGAACCGGAAACGCCAGATGGAAGCGCGGGCGAGAGGTCATGACGGATCTCGTTGATCGATACGTTCGGAGCATAGGGAAGCGCATGAGCAGGCCTCTGGCAACCCGGCCATCGTCCGCGCGCCGTTCGCGGCGGGAATTGCTGCGCATCGACGGCCGCGCCGTCGAGGTGACGATGCGCCTCAATCCCAGGGCGCGGCGGCTGATCGTCAAGGTGCATCCCTCGACCGGTGAAATCTCCGTGATCGCGCCGTCGCAGCGGGCGCTGGACCGGGCGCTCGACTTCGCCCAGGGCGAGGCGCCGTGGATCGCGCGCCAGCTGGCGCGGGTGCCGACGCGGATTGTGCTGGCGCCGGGGCAGCGCATACCCTTTCTCGGCCGCGAGCACCTGATCGTGAAGAGCGGCAGCGGGCCGACGGCGCACGACGCGGAGGCGTGCGTCATCCGGGTCGGCGGCCGCGACGAGCATGCGCCGCGCCGTCTGACCGATTTTCTCAAGCGCGAGGCCCGCCGCGTGCTGGAGGCGCGCAGCCACGCCTTCGCGGCGCGCATCGACGCCAAGGTCCGCCGCGTCACGGTGCGCGACACCGCCAGCCGCTGGGGCTCGTGCTCGGCGAACAAGAGCATCTCCTATTGCTGGCGCCTGATCCTGGCGCCGGAATTCGTCACCGATTATGTCGTGGCGCACGAGGTGGCGCATCTGCGCGAGATGAATCACGGGCCGCGCTTCTGGCGCCTGGTGCGCACGCTGGTCGACGACATCGAATCGCCGCAGCTGTGGCTGAAGAAGAACGGCACCGCGCTGCATCGCTACGGGGCGTAGATATCCCGCCGTTTTGCGGGGACGATAAGACCTACGTCCCGCCGCCCGAGCCGAACAGCTTGTCGATCAGATTGCCGATGGCGTCGCCCTTCTTGTCGTCCGGCGGCGGGGCTGCGGGTTCGCTGCCGTCGGGCGTTGCCGCGGGTGCCGGCTCCGCCGCGGCGATGGCGAGCGAACCCGCCAGCGGCCGCACCGGCAGGCCGTCCTCGGCCGTCGTCATGAAGGCATGGAAGATCTTCGCCGGCAGGGTGCCGCCGGTCGCCTTGATCATCGGCGCGTTGTCGTCGTTGCCGATCCACACGCCGCAGACGAGGTCGGCGGTGAAGCCGACGAACCAGGCGTCGTGGAAATCCTGCGTCGTGCCGGTCTTGCCGGCGGTGGGTCGGCCGTCGAGACGCGCCGCCTTGCCGGTGCCGGTGGTCACGGTCTCGACCATCAGCCGCGTCATCTGGCCGGCGTTGAGGGCCGACATCACGTCGCCAAGGCCGGAGCCCTGGCGGGTGTAGAGCACGGTGCCGCTTCTTGTCCGTATACGGATGATGGCGAAGGGATTGACGCCGTGCCCGCCATTGGCGAACGGCACATAGGCGCTGGTCAACTCCAGGGGCGTGACGCCCGACGTGCCGAGCGCCAGCGACGAGACCTCCTGCAGCGGCGAGGAGATGCCGAGCCGGTGCGCGGTCCTGGCGACGACGGCGGCGCCGACCTCGGCGGTGAGCTGGGCCGCGATGACGTTGGAGGATTTGGCGAAGGCGTGGGTCAGCGACATCGCGCCCTCGAACTTGCCCTCGTAGTCGCTGGGCTTCCAGCCGTGGATGTCGATCGGCCCGTCGTTCATCACGTCGTCGGGCGTGTGGCCGTGCTCGAAGGCGGCGAGATAGACGAATGGCTTGAAGGCCGAACCCGGCTGGCGCACCGCGTCGGTGGCGCGGTTGTAGGAGCTCGCTTCGTAGGAGCGGCCGCCGACCATGGCGCGCACCGCGCCGTCCGGCGTCATGGCGACGAGCACGGCCTGGCTGGCATGCATCGCATCGCCTTGCGCGGCGAGGCCCTGCGCCACGGCGCGCTCGGCCTCGGCCTGCGCGTCGAGGTCGAAAGTGGTCTCGACGATCAGCGAATCGTCGGCGTCGCCGACATAGCCCGACAGCCGGCTGATCACCCAGTCGGCGAAATAGCCCGAGCCCGGCGTGCCGGTGCCGCGCACGATGCGCGGCCGCGTCGCCTCGGCGTCGGCGCGGGTCTTGTCGTCGATGAAGCCGGTGTCCTCCATGGCGCGCAGGACGATCGCACTGCGGGCCATCGAGGCGTCGGCATCGGCCAGCGGATTGTACTTCGCCGGCGCCTTGACGCTGCCGGCCAGCATGGCGGCTTCGGGCAGGGTGAGGTTCTCTGCATGCTTGCCGAAGAAGCGCTGCGCCGCCGCCTCGATGCCATAGACGCCGGCGCCGAAATAGACGCGGTTGAGATAGAGCGTGAGGATCTGGTCCTTGCTGTAGCGCGACTCCAGATAGAGGGCGAGCATCGCCTCCTGCATCTTGCGCTCGAAGGTGCGGTTGGTGGTGAGGAACAGGTTCTTGGCGAGCTGCTGGGTCAGCGTCGAGCCGCCTTGGCGGACATGGCCCGCGCTCATGTTCTCGAGGGCGGCGCGCACCAGGCCGATGGGATCGATGCCGAAATGCGAGCGGAAGCGGCGGTCCTCGATGGCGATGAAGGCGTTCGGCACATAGGGCGGCAGGCGGCCGACATCGATGCGTTCGCCCTGGGTCAGGCCGCGGCGCGCGATCAGCCGGCCCTGGACGTCGAGCACGGTGATGTCGTGGGAGGCGCCGCCGGCCATCAGCTTGGTGGTGTCGGGCAGGTCCGAGAGGAAGTGCGACCAGAACACGGCGCCGAAAATCGCGCCCCAGGCGAGGAGCAGCATCACGGCATAGGGCCAGACCCGGCGCCGGCGCGGCTTGGCGGCCGGCGGGGGCGCGCTGGCGCGGGGCCCATCGCCCGGCTCGCGGCGTTCGTTCTGCGGTTTTTTTGCCATGGATCCGATCTCGAAAGATCGGTTCTAGGGCCTGAGGGTTAACGGGCGTTAAACATGATCGGCGGCGTGGCCGGCGGCGGGCGATTTCAGCCCTCCGGGCTCAATTTTGGGCGCTTTTGCGCATTGCGCTGGGGCTTAAGGATAACTACCTGTCTCCCGGCTTTGGGGTTTCACATCGTGGCGGACGGACTTCACGACACAGGGTCGGATCGCGACCTGGCCAGCAGGCTGGGGCTGGGCGCGCTCGCCAGGCCGAAATTCACGCGGGCGCAATGGCTGTGGATCGCCGGCGGGGTCGTCGCGGCCCTGGTCGGTCTCGTCATGCTGTTCGGCAAGGCCGCGCCGCCCGGCTATGTCTCGCAGGCCGTCGCCCACGGCGATCTCGCCATCACGGTCAGTGCCACCGGCACGCTGGAGCCGCGCAACCAGGTCGATGTCGGGGCCGAGGTCTCGGGCCGCATCGATGCCCTGCTGGTCGATTTCAACGACCATGTGAAGAAGGGCCAGGTGCTGGCGCGCATCAATACCCTGGCCTTCGAGGCCGCGCTCGCCCAGTCGCGCGCCAGCCTGGCGCAGGCGCAGGCGACACTGGTCCAGGCCGCGCAGACCCGCGTCCGCACTGCCGCCCTGATGCGCGGCAACGCCGCCTCGCGCCAGGAATTCGACGCCGCCAACGCCGATTACGCCCGCGCCGCCGCCGGCGTGCAGCTGGCCTACGCCCAGGTCAACTCCAACGCGACGACGCTGTCCAAGGCGACGATCTACGCGCCGATCGACGGCGTGGTGCTGGACCGCAAGGTCTCCGCCGGCCAGACCGTGGTCGCGGCGATGACGACGCCGGTGCTGTTCACGCTGGCGAGCGACCTGTCGCAGATGGAGCTCGACGTCGATATCGACGAGGCCGATGTCGGCGTGCTGCATGCCGGCGCCGCCGCCTTCTTCACGGTCGACGCGTATCCGGCGCGGCGCTTCGCGGCGAAGCTGATCTCGATCCACAACGCACCGCAGACCGTGCAGGGCGTCGTCACCTATCGCGGCGTGCTGCTGGTCGCCAATCCCGGCGGGCTGCTCAAGCCCGGCATGACGGCGACGGCCCAGATCGCGGCGGCGGACCTGCACCATGCGCTGCTGGTCTCCAACGCGGCGCTGCGCTTCGTGCCGCCCGAGGACATCAAGGCCAAGGCGCCGCCGCAGACCCTGGCGCAGAACGGCACCGTGGCGGGCCGCGTCTGGATCCTGCAAGCGGGCACGCTGGTGCCGCGCGATCTCAAGCTCGGGCCGAGCGACGGGCGCCTGACGCAGGTGACGGCCGGCGACCTCAAGGACGGCGATCTCGCGGTCACCGACACCGCCGGGCCCAAGCCCGCCGCCAAGCCGTCGCTGTAGACGCGCGATGGATGCGGCCGGGGCTCCCCTGATCGAACTGCGGCGCGTCGCCAAGGTCTACGGCACCGGCGAGGCCGAGGTGCGGGCGCTGGCCGGCATCGACCTCGTCATCCGCGACCGCGAATTCGTCGCCGTGATGGGGCCGTCTGGCTCGGGCAAGTCGACCTGCATGAACATCCTGGGCTGCCTCGATGCGCCGACTTCGGGGCATTACCTGTTCCGCGGCACCGATGTCAGCTCGCTGACGCGCGACCAGCGTGCGCTGCTGCGGCGGCACTATCTCGGCTTCGTGTTCCAGGGCTTCAACCTGCTCAAGCGCACCACGGCGCTGGAGAATCTCGAGCTGCCGCTGATCTATCGCGGGGTCGCCAGGGCCGAGCGCCAGAAGCTGGCGCTGGCGACGCTGGCCCAGGTCGGCCTGACGGGGCGCGAGCATCATACCGCCGCCGAGCTCTCCGGCGGCCAGCAGCAGCGTGTCGCCATCGCCCGCGCGCTGGTCGCGACGCCGTCGGTGGTGTTCGCCGACGAGCCGACCGGCAATCTCGACAGCGCCAAGAGCCACGAGATCATGGCGCTGCTCAAATCGCTCAACGCCGAACACGGCCTCACCATCGTGCTGGTGACGCATGAAGAGGACGTCGCGGCCTATGCCAGCCGCCAGGTCCGCTTCAAGGACGGGCTGATCGCCTCGGACACGGGAGGGGCGCCGCGATGATGCTGAACGCCTTCCTGCTGGCGTTGCGCGAGATCCGCAACAACCTGCTGCGCGCCGGGCTGACCACGCTGGGCATCGTCATCGGCGTCGGCGCCGTCATCCTGATGGTGACGCTGGGGGCGGGCGCCAACAAGCGCGTCACCGCCGACATCGCCACGATGGGCAACAACCTGCTGGTCATCTTCCCGGGCCAGCGCAACGGTCCGCCGACCGCGGTGACGCCGTTCGACATGTCGATCGTCGATGCCATCCAGCGCGAAGTGCCGGGCCTCGCCGAAGTGGTGCCGGAACTGGCGGTCTCGGGCGTTGCGGTGAGCGGCAACCACAATCACGCCACCCAGATCGACGGCACCACCAACGCCTATCTGCGCAGCCGCAACTGGGCGGTGACCTATGGCCGCGATTTCTCGGCCGCCGAGATCCTCGCCGGCAAGTCGGTGTGCCTCTTGGGCGAGACCGTGCGCCACGACCTGTTCGGCGACCAGGTCCCGATCGGCGCGCGCATCCGCATCAACAAAGTGACCTGCGAGGTCATCGGCCTGCTCGAGCCCAAGGGCACCTCGTCGTTCGGCCAGGACATGGACGAGCTGGTGCTGATGCCGCTGAAAGCGGTGCAGCGCAAGCTCGCCGGCAACACCGAGGTCAACGTCATCCGCGTCTCGGTGGCCGACGCTGGCGAGATGCATCACGCCAGCGACGCCATCGAGCGGCTGATGCGCGAGAAGCGCCACACGCTGCCCGGCGAGGTCGAGGATTTCACCGTCCAGGACATGCAGGAGATCACGCAGGTGGTGCAGGGCGTCACCGGCATCCTCACCGCGTTCCTCTCCGCGGTCGCCGCCATCAGCCTCCTGGTCGGCGGCATCGGCATCATGAACATCATGCTGGTCTCGGTCACCGAGCGCACCCGCGAGATCGGCATCCGCCTCGCCATCGGCGCGCGCGAGCGCGACGTGCTGCTGCAATTCCTGATCGAAGCGGTCGTGATGTCGGCCTCGGGCGGCATCGTCGGCATCCTGCTCGGCCTCGCCGGCTCGGCGGCGATCGCGCATGCGCTGGGGATCCCGTTCATCTTCCAGCCCGGGATCGTGGTGATCGCGGTCCTGTTCGCCGCCGTCGTCGGCGTCGCGTTCGGCTTCTTCCCGGCCCGCCGCGCCGCGCGGCTCGATCCGATCGAGGCGTTGCGGCACGAGTAGCTGTGCCGCCTCAGGCGTGCGGCCACACCAGCAGGGCAAGATGGCCGGCAAGGAAGAAGAACGCCGCCGCGGCAAGGCGCAGATAGCCCGATAGCGCAACGCCCGCGAAGCGCTTCGCAAGCCAGGCGGTCAGTGGACAGGCGCAAAGACCCGACGCCAGCGCGAACCAGCCATTGGTCGGCGGCCAAGGACCCCTCGTCACGAGAAGCCAGAGGCCCGAACCGCCGGCGACAAGCGTCCAGGCCCAGGCCAGGCTCCAGCTGAGCGCCGAAACGACGAAGGCGACGGTCTTGCGACCGTCGCCCTCATCGTGCATGCGCGAACCGCTCAATTGCCGTCGTCGTCGTCGTCATCGTGGGGATGATGCGGCGGGGCGGGCGGCGCCGGCGGATGCGCCATGTGCACGCCCGGGATCGGCGGAATGGGTGGGATCGGGGGGATCGGCGGCACCCCGACGTGATCGCCGATCTGCACGTTCGCCATGCCGTCATTCGACAGGTTGCCGCGATAGGCCTTGATCCGGACATTGCCCGAACCCATCGCCGAGATGCGCGGGTCGACCGCCACGCCGCCGAAATAGAGGTCGCCGGCACCCAGGATGTCGACATGCAGCGGATCGGCGAGGCCGTCGGCGATCTTCACATTGCCCGAGCCTGCGATATCGACATTGACCGGTCCGTTGACCTTGGAGGCGGTGAAATCGCCGGAGCCGGCGATGTCGACGCTGAGGCCGCCATTGATGGCGCCGACCTGGGCGTCGCCCGAGCCGGCGATATCGGCCTTGACGCTGCCGGCGTGGCCGACGGTGACGCGGCCCGAACCGGCGATGTCGACGCGCAGCTCGCCTGCGACGTCGGCGACCGCGGTCTTGCCCGAGCCCGCCATCGAGATGCGCGCTTCGCTGACGCGGCCGACGGTGGAATCGCCGGCAGTGGTTTCCAGCCGCAGCGTGCCGAGCGTGTCGCCGATGGTGGCGTTGCCGACTAGGTCCTCGACCCGCACGTCGGTGCCCTTGGGCACAGTCACCTTGATGAACAGCTTGCCGTAGCGCTCGTCATGGATGTTCGAGAAATCGAACCACTTGTTCCAGTCCCAGACGTTGAAGCTGGCGACGTCGCTGCCGGTGATGTGCAGCAGGCCGCCCTCGGTGCGCACCGTCAGACCGTTGACCAGTTCCTTGGTGCCGGAGACGTCGACCTTCATCGGCCCGTCCGCGACGTTGACGCGGACATTGCCGACCACGTCGTCGACGCGCAGCGCGTTGGCGGGGTAGCTTTTCGTCGGCCAGACGATCCAGCCCGAATCGGCGCCCGCCGCCGGCAACACCAGGAGCGCGGCCACCGCCGCTCCGACCAGCATGGAACTTCTGCCGTTCCGCATCATGTTTCCGTCACGCATCGCATTCGCCTCCGGGGCGCATTTGTCGTCTCGACAGGACACATAGGGTGTCCCCATTAGTGAGACACGAACGTTATTTTCGCGGGGGCTCCATGCCGGGACAGAAGAGGAACAAACTAGCGCGGAAAGCCCGTTTTCAGGGCATCAGCCGGTAGCCGCCGCTTTCGGTCACCAGTATACGCGCCTGGCCGGGATTGGTCTCGATTTTCTGCCGCAGCCGGTAAATGTGGGTCTCCAGCGTGTGCGTGGTGACGGCCGGATTGTAGCCCCAGACCTCGTGCAGCAGCGTCTCGCGCGGCACGGTTTCGCCCGAGCGGTAGAGGAACTTCAGGATATTGGTTTCCTTCTCGGTCAGGCGGATCTTCTTGTCGGCGGCGTCGAGCAGGACTTTGGCGCTGGGCCGGAACGTGTAGGGGCCGATGCGGTAGACCGCTTCCTCGCTGGCGCCGTGGCTGCGCAGATGCGCATGCACGCGCGCCATCAGCACGGCGAAGCGGAACGGCTTGGTGATGTAGTCGTTGGCGCCCGATTTCAGGCCCTCGATGGTGTCGTCGTCGGTGTCGGCGGCGGTCAGCAGGATGATCGGCGCGGTGACGCCGCTGTCGCGGAAGCCGCGGCACAGGGCGCGCCCGTCGCCGTCGGGCAGGCTGACGTCGAGGATCATGAACTCGTAGAGGCCTTCGCCGGCGCGTTGGCGCGCCTGCGCGCAATTCTCCGCCTCGACGATGGTGTAGGCGCCCTCGCTGGCGAGCTGCTCGGCGAGCGAGTGGCGCAACATCGAATCGTCGTCGACAAGAAGGACGCGCTTGGCACTTGGCATGGCGATGCGGATTCCGGGTCAGAAGGGGGCGAGGCGGACTCTACCCGGTTTTCCGCCCCGGGTGTATGTGGAAAGCAGATGAAGCCCGCGCCCAAATCCCGCAAGCCTGAGACGCCCTGGGTCGTCGATTCCGTCATCGCCGGCGTCGATGCGTTCCGCCGCGGCCGCCCCGTGGCGATCGCGGGCGCCGGCGGAACGGTGCTCGCCTATGCGGTGGAGACACTGGCGCCCGGCGTGCTTGGAACGCTGCGGACCGCGCCGCGCCTGGTTCTTTCGCACGCCCGCGCCCGCACCCTGAAAATTCGGCTCTACACGCCACACGTCGTTGCCCTCGCCGTGGCGAAGGACATGACGCCCGAGCGGCTGCGCGCCATCGCCGATCCGACCGACGATCTGGCGTTCCCGCTGAAAGGCCCGTTCGAGACACTTCGCGACACCTTGCCGGAGGCTTATGGCGCGGCGGTGAAACTCGCCAAGCTCGCCGGCCTGCTGCCGGCCGCGCTGGCGGTGACGGCGCGCGGGGCGGCGAAAGGCGCCGTGGCGCTCGCCGCGGCCGCCGTCTTCGCCTATGACGACGAGATCGTCCGTACCCTGAAGATCGTGGCGCGGGCCCGCGTGCCGCTGGCGGGCGCCGAACGGACCGAACTGGTCTCGTTCCGCCCGGCGGATGGCGGGCCGGAGCACTACGCGATCGTGGTGGGCGCGCCGCCGCCGGCCAAGCCGGTGCTGACGCGGCTGCATTCGGAATGCTTCACCGGCGACCTGCTCGGCTCGCTCAAATGCGACTGCGGCACGCAGCTGCGCGGCGCCATCGCCGCGATCCAGAAGGCCGGCGGCGGCGTGCTGCTCTATCTCGCGCAGGAGGGCCGCGGCATCGGGTTGATCAACAAGCTGCGCGCCTATCGCCTGCAGGACCAGGGCTTCGACACCATCGACGCCAATGAGCGGCTGGGCTTCGCGGCCGACGAGCGGCAATACGGTATCGCGGCGCGCATGCTGAAGCTGCTCGGCTACAAGGCGGTGCGCCTGCTGACCAACAATCCGCACAAGGTCGCGGCGCTGAAGGCCGCCGGCGTCGCGGTCACGGCGCGGGTGCGCCACGCCTTCCCGGACAACGAGCACAACCGCGCCTATCTGAGGACCAAAGCCGAAAAGGCCGGACATCTTTTGTAGAGGCGGCAGCTTTTGCCGGGCGCTGCGGCGGCCGCGAGCGCCGTTTTGCGCCTTTTGCGTCTGGCAGGCCCCTTGCGAGGCCTCTGGGATGAATTCGCTCAATGCCTCTTCGCTGACAGCCGGTCCGGCCGTCGTCGCGGCCGCTCCGGTCGCCGCGGCGCCGGCGCAGACGGGCGATGACGGCTTCTCGTTCGGCGACCTGCTCGACATCGTCAATCCGCTGCAGCACATCCCGGTGGTCAGCACGCTGTACCGCGCCATCACCGGCGACGAGATCAAGACCTTCCCCAAGATCGCGGGCGATACGCTGTATGGCGGTATCACGGGTTTCGCTTCCTCGATGGCCGATACGATCTTCACCAAGCTCACCGGCAAAAGCGTCGGCGATACCGTGCTGGCCTTCGTCGAGAAGGAATTTTCCCCGTCCTCCGATGCGGCGCCCGCGACCGCGCTGGCCAGCGCCGCGCCGGCGCAGCCCGGCGGCAGCGGCGGCATTCTCGGCTGGCTGGAAAAGGAGTTTTCGGCGTCGCCGCCGTCGGACGCGGCGCCGACCGCGCTCGCCAGCGCCGCGCCGCTGACGACCACCGCGACTTCCGTCGCCTCCGACGCACCGGCCTTGCCCGCGCCCGCCGCCGTGGCGCCGGCCGCGCTCGACACCATCGTCATTCCCGGCCAGGAGCAATTGCTCAGCGCCCTGTCGCGCAACGGTATCGGCCAGGACATCGCGCTGCGCGCCGCCGACGCCTATCGCCGGACGCTGAACGCGCCGGCGCTGCGCGGCACGCTCAACTAGGCTACGCTTTCGCCATGACCGTGATCGTCACGCCGCATGGCGCGCGTGAAGCGCTGGTCGACTGGGGCCGGGGCCCGCGTCGCGCCGCCATCGGGCGCGGCGGCATCGCCGAGAAGCTGTGCGAAGGCGACGGCGTCACGCCGCTCGGCACATTTGCGATCCGGCGCCTGCTCTATCGCGCCGACCGGCTGGACGCGCCGCGGACCGGCCTCCCGCTGGCGCCGATCGCGCCCGACGACGGCTGGTGCGATGCGCCGGACGATCCTTTGTACAACAGACAGATCAAGACGCCCTATGCCGCCGGCCATGAAACGCTGTGGCGCGACGACGGGCTCTACGATCTCGTCCTGGTGCTCGGTTTCAACGACGCGCCGGTGATCGCCGGCAAGGGCAGCGCGATCTTCGTGCATGTGGCGCGCCCCGATTACAGTCCGACCGAAGGCTGCATTGCCTTGGCGCGCAGCGACCTGACGGAACTCCTCGCCGGGCTCGGCCCCGGCGACACGCTCACGGTCCGGGCTTAAGCCGCTCACCGAAAATCGCGCTGCCGACGCGCACATGGGTTGCACCGAAGCGGATCGCGGTCTCGAAATCGCCCGACATGCCCATGCTGAGCAGCGGCAGGTCGTGCGCGCGCGCGAGCTTCTGCAGCAGCGCGAAATGCGGCGCCGGCGCATCCTCGGCGGGCGGGATGCACATCAGGCCCTTGAGCGGCAGGCCCAGTTTGCGCGCATGGCCGATCAGGGCGCCCGCCTCGCGCGGCGCCACGCCGGCCTTCTGCGGCTCCTCGCCGGTGTTGACCTGCACGAAGAGGAACGGATTGCGCCCGCTGCGATCCATCTCGGCGCGCAGCGCGTCGGCGAGCCTCAGCCGGTCGAGCGTGTGGATGGCGTCGAACAGCGCCACCGCCTCGCGCGCCTTGTTGCTCTGCAGCGGCCCGATCAGGTGCAGCTCGATGTCGGCATAGTCGGCGCGCAGGGCCGGCCACTTGGCTTGCGCCTCCTGGACGCGGTTCTCGCCGAAGACGCGCTGGCCGGCGACCAGCGCCGGGACGATGTCGTCCGCGCCGTGGGTTTTGCTGACCGCGATCAGGGTGGTGGCGGGCGCGGGCTTTATCGCCGCCTTTCGCGCCGCGTCGATGCGCGCAACAATGGCAGACAGGTTCTCGTTGATTTGCGCGGGGTTCATGTGGCCAGCAATTTGTCGCGCCGGACGCTAGCAGCCGCGGCCGCCCGCCTCAACGCGGCGCATGCGCTGGCAGGGCTGTTGCCGCCGCTGGCGCTGCTGACCGACGACGATCGCGGCGCCGATGCCCTGGCGGCGGCACGCGCGCTGCCGCGGGGCTCGCTGGTCGTGGTGCGGTCGCGCGCCGCGGCGCGGCGGGCCGTGCTGGCGCAGGCGCTGCTGCTGCTCGCCCGGTCGCGCGGGCTCAGCGTCTTGGTGGCGGACGATCCGGCGCTGGCGTCGCGGCTCGGCGCCGACGGGATTCATCTGCCCGAGCGGCGCGCGCGCGAGGCGGCGCATTGGCGGGCGCTGCATCCAAGGTGGATCATCACCGCCGCGGCGCATGCGCCCTGCGCCATGAGCCTGGAGCATCTCGACGCGGTCTTCCTTTCGGCGGTGTTCGCGACGGCGTCGCATCCCGGCCGCGCGGCACTGTCCGCGACGCGCGCCAACATCATCGCGCGGGCGCTGCCCGTGGCCGTCTATGCGCTGGGCGGCATCGACGCGCGCAAGGCGCGGCTGCTCCGCGGCTTTGTCGGCATCGCCGCGATCGGCGCGCTGGCGGTTTAGATATTCAGCACCGCGTGCAGGAACACCGCGTCCATCGCGATGTGCGGCGCGCCGTTGTAGAAGGCGCCGGCGCTGCGCGCATAGTGCAGCTGTTGCCAGCCGCCGCTGAGCTGCAGATTGCCGTTCACCGCATAGGCGGCGTCGACCATATAGGCGTGGACGCCGAGCGTCGGGGCGCCGAGCGCGCCGTCGGCATCGCCGTTGCCGAACTCGCCGCCGAGCGACCACGAGCCGCGCGTCAGCACGGTGCTGAGATGCAGGCTGCGCGTCGCGCCGGCCGCGAACGCGTCGTTGATGTCGAACGTATAGGTGTTGGCCTCGCGGAAGGCGCCGCCGACGGCGAGCTTGGTGTCGTCGTCGATCGCCCAGTCGAGTTCGCTGCCGACGCCCCAATCGGTCAGGCCGGCATGACCCGGCGTCTTGCGGTCGCCATGGCCGACGATCAGGCCGCCATAGGCGCTCAGCGTCAGCGGGCCGAAACTGTCGTTGTAGTTGAAGGCGCCTTCCCACAGGCTCTTCTGGCGGTTGGGCACGTTCGGCCCGTTGCTCAGGAACGGGATGACGTCCTTGCCTTCGGAGGGCGTGAACGAGGCGGCGAGCTGCAGCCCGAACAGGCGCGGCGAGTAATAGGAGACTTTGGCGTAGTTGAGCGAGGATTCGACCGCGCTGTTGAGCGCGAAGACGTTGATGAAGGCGGTGCCAGTCGAAGGATCGCGGAAGAACGTCGCGTTGGGATTGTCGATGGTGACTTCGCCGTTGACCGTCGGGCCGGTGACCGACAGCGCATAGGCCGCGCCGTCCGTCATGCCGACATCGACGCGTCCAAGGCCGGTATTCGCCGAGCCGTAGACTTTCTGCACCAGGTCGCTGCCGTAATTGTCGCCCGAAAGCTTGTCGTGATAGAGCTCGAACGTCGTCTTGAGCGCCAGCGACAGGCCGCTGTCGTAGTCGCGCTGCAGGCTGGCGTTGAGCGAGGCGGCGCCGGTGCCGCCGAATTTGTCGAAGCTGCCGGGCTGGTCCGCGTCGAAGACGCTGCCATTGACCTGGCCGCCGACGGAATAGGCGAGGTCGTCGCCGATGAAGCCGGTCAGCGGCGCCAGGCTCCAATCGTCCCACGCGGCGTCGGCCGGCCCCGCGAACAGCAACGCCAGGGCCGTTCCGGCCAGAAATGAAACCCGCATCGGTGATGAGCCCTTGTGACGGCCAATTCTGCGCATAGGGAGGCTGGTGCGCACAAGAGCGGGGGAATTAACTCTGGGTGGCGTCCGCCGCCATTCAACCCGGCGGCGTCCGCCGCCCATTCACCTTGTGCGTTCATGCGGTTGCGCCGCCGGGGACGGCCATTTATAAGCCGCCCCCAGGGGGGACGCGCAAAGGCGCCGTCCAGGCGTCAAAAAATGAAAGCGGCCCGATGCGATTCCTGACCGTTCTTGTCTTGGCCCTCGTCGTGGCAGGCTGCAGCTCGGACAACAGCATGCCCGAGACCGGCGGCGCGACCGCGATTTCCGCCGGCACCGGCGCCCGCACATTGGGCGTAAATTCCTATCTGTGGCATGCGACCCTCGATACGCTGTCGTTCATCCCGCTGGCCTCGGCCGATCCGTTCGGCGGCGTGGTGATCACCGACTGGTACACCGCGCCCCAGGTGCCCAACGAGCGCATGAAGGTCACGGTCTACATCCTGGACCGCAATCTGCGCGCCGACGGCCTCAAGATCGCGGTCTTCCGCCAGACCAAGGACGCCACCGGCGGCTGGTCCGACGCCCAGGTTGCCGCCGACACCGCGACCAGGCTGGAAGACGCCATCCTGACGCGCGCCCGCGAGCTTCGACTTGCGAGCGGTGGCAGCTAGTTTTTACAAATCGCTGTAGCCTGATCCGTGCCGGAGGCCTCAGCGCCCCAACCATCCGGCGGCAGAAGGTTGCGCAACGATGGCGCGTTACAACGCCAAGGAATCGGAACGGAAGTGGCAGGCGGCGTGGATCGCGGCCCAGTCCTTCCTGACGCCGACCGATTCCGCAAAGCCCAAATGCTACGTGCTGGAGATGTTTCCCTATCCGTCGGGGCGCATCCATATGGGGCATGTGCGCAACTACACGATGGGCGACGTCATCGCGCGCTTCAAGCGGGCGCAGGGCTTCAACGTGCTGCACCCGATGGGCTGGGACGCCTTCGGCCTGCCGGCGGAGAACGCGGCGCGCGACAATGTCAGCAGCGGCAAGAACAGCGGCATCAATCCGCGCGAATGGACCTACGCCAACATCGCCGCGATGCGCAGCGAGTTGCAGGCGCTCGGCCTCGCCATCGACTGGACCCGCGAATTCGCGACCTGCGATCCGGAGTATTACAAGCACCAGCAGCGGCTGTTCCTGGACTTCTACAAGGACGAGCTGGTCTATCGCTCCGAGGCCGACGTCAATTGGGATCCGGTCGATCTCACCGTTCTCGCCAACGAGCAGGTGATCGACGGCAAGGGCTGGCGCTCCGGCGCGGCGGTGGAACGGCGCAAGCTGAGCCAATGGTTCTTCCGCATCACCAAATATTCCGACGAGCTGCTGCGGGCGCTCGACGGGCTCGAAAAATGGCCGGAAAAGGTCCGGCTGATGCAGAAGAACTGGATCGGCCGCTCCGAAGGCCTGCGCTTCGCGTTCGAGTTGTCGAACCTGACGAAACTCGACGTCTTCACGACGCGGCCCGACACGCTGTTCGGCGCCAGCTTCGTCGCGCTCTCGCCCGATCATCCGTTGACGGAGGAATTGGCGAAGAGCGACGAGAAACTGCGCGATTTCATCGCCGAATGCCGCAAGGTCGGCACCGCCGAGGCCGAGATCGAGACCGCCGAGAAGCTCGGCTACGACACCGGCCTGACCGCGGCGCATCCTTTCGATCCCGCCTGGAAACTGCCGGTGATGGTCGCGAACTTCGTGCTGATGGGCTACGGCACCGGCGCGATCTTCGGCTGCCCGGCGCACGACCAGCGCGACTGGGACTTCGCCAGGAAATACCGCCTGCCGATCCTGCCCGTCGTGATGCCCGCGGACGCCGAGGGCTTTGACGTCCAGCAGGCGCCCTATGTCGGCCCCGGCAAGCTCGCCAATTCGCGCTTCCTGGACGGCCTGGACGTGGAGGCCGCCAAGGCCGAGATCGCGGCGCGCCTCGAAGCGCGCGGCGTCGGCAAGCGCACGGTGAATTACCGCCTGCGCGACTGGCTGGCGTCGCGTCAGCGCGCCTGGGGCTGCCCGATCCCGATGATCCACTGCGCCAAATGCGGCGTGGTGCCGGTGAAGCAAGTCGACCTGCCGGTGCGCCTGCCCGACGATCTGAACTTCAACGTGCGCGGCAATCCGCTCGACGCGCATCCGACCTTCAAGCACACCACCTGCCCGTCCTGCGGCGGGCCGGCGACGCGCGACACCGACACGCTCGACACCTTCGTCGACTCGTCGTGGTATTTCGCGCGCTTCGCCGATCCGACCGCGTCCGAGCCCGTCAACCGCGAAGCGGTGAATTACTGGCTGCCGGTCGACCAGTATATCGGCGGCATCGAGCACGCGATCCTGCACCTGCTCTATGCGCGCTTCTTCACCCGCGCCATGCACGAAACCGGCTGGACCACGCTCGACGAGCCGTTCGCGGCGCTGTTCACCCAGGGCATGGTCTGCCACGAGACCTATCAGGGTGCGTCCGGCAACTGGATCGAGCCCGCCGAAATCGAGAAGCGCGACGGCAAGGCCTATCTGAGGGGCACGGGCACCGAAGTCACCGTCGGCCATTCGGAGAAGATGTCGAAGTCGAAGAAGAACACGATTGCCCCGATGGGCATGATCGATGTCTTCGGCGCCGACGCCATCCGCTGGTTCATGCTGTCGGATTCGCCGCCCGAGCGCGACGTCGACTGGTCGGAGGCCGGCGCAGAAGGCTGCTGGAAATTCGTCCAGCGCATCTGGCGCCTCGTCAGCGAGGCGGAGGGTCTGCCTGCGCCTGGCACGAAGATCGGGGAGGCGACCGGTGCGGCGCTCGAACTGCGCCAGGCGACGCATCGCGCCATCGCCGCGGTGACCGACGATCTCGCCCATCTGCGCTTCAACCGTGCCGTGGCGCAGATCTACGCGCTCGCCAACGCGATCACGGCCGCGTCCGGCGTCGATGGCGCGGCGCGCCGCGAGGCGCTGGAAGCGATCGTGCTGATGGTCGGCCCGATGATGCCGCATCTGGCCGAGACGAGCTGGGAAGCGCTCGGCCACACCACCATGCTGGTCGATACGCCCTGGCCGGCCGCGATCGCGGCGCTGACGAAGTCCGACACTGTCACCCTCGCGGTGCAGGTGAACGGCAAGCGCCGCGGCGAGATCGTCCTGGCCCCGGGCGCCGGCGAAGCGGCCACGCGCGCGGCCGCGCTCGCCGATGAAGACGTGAAGCGCGTGCTGGACGGCAAGACGCCGAAGAAGATCATCGTGGTGCCGAACCGCATCGTGAACATCGTCGTATGAAACGCGCTTGCGCCCTCCTGCTTGCCATGGCCCTCGGCGGCTGCGGTTTCCATCCGCTCTATGGCGGCGTGAATTCGGGCATGCGTGCGACGCTGTCGACGATCTATGTCGAGCCGGTGGCCGACAAGCTCGGCTATGAGCTGCGCAACACGATGATCGATCTGCTCGACGGGCCGGGCTCGGCGCGCGGCGCGGCCTATCGCCTGAAACTGACGCTGACGCAGACGACGCAGGGTATCGCGCTGCAGAACGACGCCACCATCACGCGCTACAACGACACGCTGAAGGTGACCTACGAGCTCACCGACATGGGCGGCAAGGTGGTGACCAAGGGCGTCGAGACCGGGCTTTCCGCCTACAACGTGCTGCCTTCGGGCCCGACCGCCAATTACGGCACGCTGGCGGCGCAGCAGGATGCCGACAAGCGCTCCGCCGAGGACATCGCCGAGCGCATCCGCCTCGACCTCAACGTCTTCTTTTCCAAGCGATGACTGGGATGCGATGACCGAAGTGAAGGGTGCCGGCATCGAACGGGCGCTGTCTCACCCCGCCAGGGACATGGTGGCGGCGCTGATCTTCGGCCCCGACCAGGGCCTGGTGCGCGAGCGCGCCGAGAAGCTGATCAAGAGCGTGGTGCCCGATTTGAAAGATCCGTTCCTGATCGCCGACCTCGACGATTCGGCGCTGAGCTCGGATCCGGCGCGGCTCGCCGACGAGGCCGCCGCGATCTCCATGCTGGGCGGGCGGCGCGTGGTGCGGGTGCGCGGCGCCGGCAACAGCCTCGCCAAGCTGTTCGAGCGCTTCCTGGACGATCCGGCCGGCGATGCGCTGGTCGTGGTCGAGGGCGGCGATCTCGCCAAGGGCACCGGCCTGCGCAAGGTTTTCGAAGGCGCCGACAACGCCTTCGCCATCGCCTGCTACGGCGACAATGCCCGCGACCTGCCCGACATCGTGCGCGACGCGTTGCGCGCCGAGGGGCTGTCGATCGCGCCCGACGCGCTCGCCGATGCCGCCTCGCGGCTGGGCTCGGACCGCGGCGTGACGCGGCGCGAGCTGGAGAAGCTGGCGCTGTATGCGCGCGGGCAGAAGCAGGTTTCGCTCGACGACGTCCGCGCCGTGCTCGGCGACGAGGCCGAGGTCCGCGCCGAGGAGGCGCTCGATGCCGCCGGCGCCGGCGACCTCAAGAAGCTCGACCTGGCGCTTGAAAGATTGTGGATCGCCGGCACCCAGCCCGCCGGCGTGCTGCGCATGGCGCTGTCGCATTTCCAGCGTCTGGCGCTCGCCAAGGCGGAGATGGAAAAGGGCGAAACCGCCGACGGCGCGATGAAGAAGCTGCGCCCGCCGATCCATTTCATGCGCCAGGCCGCCTTCAAGGCGCAGGCCGGCGTCTGGGACAGTGCGCGCCTGCTGGAGGTGCTCGACCTGCTGCTGGAGACCGAGGCCCTCAGCCGCACCACCGCCGTGCCGGCCGAAACCGTCACCGCGCGGGCGCTGTTCAACATCGCCGCGATGGCGCGCATGGGGCGGCGCTGATGCTCAAAGTCCGCATTATTCCCTGCCTCGACGTGAAGGACGGCCGCGTCGTCAAGGGGATCAATTTCGAGGGCCTGCGCGATGCCGGCGATCCGGTCGAGCAGGCGATGATCTATGACGCCGCCGGCGCCGACGAGCTGTGTTTCCTCGACATCACCGCGAGCCATGAGAAGCGCGGCATCCTGCTCGACGTCGTGCGGCGGACCGCCGATGTCTGTTTCATGCCGCTGACCGTCGGCGGCGGCGTGCGCACGCTGGAGGACATCCGCGCCCTCCTGCTGGCCGGCGCCGACAAGGTCTCGATCAACACCGAGGCGGTGCGCCGCCCGGAGTTCGTGCGCGAGGCGGCCGAGAAATTCGGCAGCCAGTGCATCGTCGCCGCCATCGATGCCAAGCAGGGCAGCCATTCCCACAACCATCCGCCGTTCGAGGTTTTCACCCATGGCGGGCGCAATGCCACCGGCATCGACGCCGTCGCCCATGCCGTCAGGCTGGTCGAATACGGCGCCGGAGAGATCCTTTTGACCTCGATGGACCGCGACGGTACCAAGGCGGGCTACGACATCGCGCTGACCCGTGCCGTCGCCGACGCGGTCCCGGTTCCCGTCATCGCCTCGGGCGGCGTCGGCAAGCTTGAAGATTTGGTGACAGGCGTGCGCGACGGCCATGCCAGTGCGGTACTGGCCGCCTCCATTTTCCATTTCGGCCAGTGCAGCATCGCCGAAGCCAAGGCGGCGATGGCGAAAGCGGGATTGCCGGTGCGCCCTTCCTGACTCATGATGCGCCCATGGAAGAGCCGCGCGTCGCCATCGTCCGATCCTATCGCCCGAGCGCCGGGAACCCCGGCGCCCGCGCCGTCACCGCGCGCCGCGTCCATCTGCGCCGGCGCATGACGGTGGAGGAAGCGTTCCGCGCCACGGTGCTGGAATGCCTTGCCCAGGTCGGCGGCAACGCGCCGGCGATCCGCGCCCGCGATCCCAAGGGGGTGCACCAGATCCGCGTCGGGCTGCGCCGGCTGCAGATGGCGCTGCAGTCGTTCGGGCCCTATGCCGCGACGCCGGCGCTGAAGGCGCTGGGCAAGCGCGGCCGCGTCCTTGCCGACGCGTTCGGGCCGGCGCGCGACCTCGACGTGTTCGCCGACACGCTGCTGCCGCCGGTGGCGCGCAAATATGCCGATCACGACTCGTTCGTGGCGCTGGGCCTGGCGCTGCGGCATGCCCGCGGCGAGGCCTGGGACGATGCGCTGGGCGAGATCCTCGATCCCGATTTCGGCGCCTTCCTCAACGACGTCGCGGCGGCGGCCGAATCGGTGCCGCTCGACGACGCCAGGATCGGCAAGGTCAGCCGGCGGGCGCTGAAGGGGCATTGGGCGCGGGCGAAGACGCGCGGCAAGCGCGTCCGCCGGACCTACGACCGGCGCACCCACAAGCTACGCATCGCGCTCAAGAAGCTGCGCTATGCGGCGGAGTTCTTCGCGCCGCTCTATCCGCGCCGCAAGACGGCGCGCTACATCAAGGCGCTCAAGACGCTGCTCGACCGTCTGGGCGAGGCCAACGACGTGCACGGCATCGGCGACAGCCTGGCGCGGCTGGGCCAGGGGCCGGAGCTGCGCTTTGCCGCCGGCACCATCACCGGCTGGCACGGCGCCCGCGAAAAGCGCCTGACGAAGAAGGCCCTCAAGACCTGGCGCGCGTTCCGCAAGCGGGAGCCGTTCTGGGTTTGAGCGGCACGTTCAACGCCGCGATGCGCGGCGTGCCGCCCGCTTCCACCTCCAGGATCAGCGCCGCCGACAGGTCGAGCTTCGCCGGCATCGCCGTCGCCATGTCCCAGCCGGTCGCCAGCGTGTAGGCGCTGCGCAGTATGCCGCGATGGGCGATGGCGACGGCGTCGCCCGGCGCTCCGGCCACGTCGCGGATGAAATCGGCGACGCGGGCGAGAAGCGCGCGCGTGCTCTCGCCGTCCTTGGGCGTGAAGTCGATGCCGCTGCCGGCGTGGGCGAAGGCGTCGGCGCCGTCGCGGGCCAGGATCTCGGCGCGGGTCAGCCCTTCCCAGGCGCCCCAATGGTGCTCGCTCAGCCGCGCATCGGGGATCGCGCCGGCATAGCCCAGCAAGGCCGCGGTCTCGCGCGCCCGGCCCAGCGGACTGGTGAAGGCGCGGGCCGCTTCAAAGCCGTCCGGCGGCAGCAGGCCGGCCATCAGGGCGCGGCCGGCCTCGCTCAGCGGCATGTCGATGCGGCCCTGGATGCGGTCCTGCGCGTTCCAGTCGGTGGGACCGTGGCGGAGAAAGGCGAGGCGCAATTTGTCTTCCTTCGGGCTTCGTGCACGATGGCTGCATCGATATCAGAAAACGGACTCGCATGCGCCGCGCCATCGACAAGACCAAGCCGGAAGACTTTCCCCCCAACATCCAGGCGATCTTCAAGCGTGCGGCGCCATGCTCGGCCTGGCTGAACCAGGAGCTGCTGGAGATCGACGTCGAGGGCGGCTGGGTCCGGATCGGCTACGACCTCGGCGAGCCGCATTTCAACCGCTTCGGCGCGCTGCATGGCGGCGCCATCGCCTGCGTCATGGACGACGTGCTGGCGGTCGCCGCCGGCTTCATCGCGCAATGGGGCGAGATCGCACCGACGCTGGAGATGAAGGTCAGCTATCTAAATCAGGGCGGCGCCGGGCGCCACACCGCCGAGGCCAAGGTCATCAAGCGCGGTCGCACGATCAACTTCCTCGAGGCGACGCTGGCGCGTGCCGACGGCAAGATCGTCGCCACCGCGACCGCCACGATCATGATCTCGCCGCTCAAGCGGCCCGAGCCGGCGAAAAAGGACTGATCGCACGTAGTGGCGCGGAGCCGATGAAGGTGCGGTAAGGCTCGAAGTCGTTCTCTTTACCGCCGACTCAACTGTGATAAGATTCAAGCACAAAAGGCGCGGACCTTATGGAAGGGTCCGCGCCTCCTGTTCACGCCCCTTGTGGAAGGGGGCAGTCCGACGGTGAGTCGCCAGCCCGTTGCTCAAGCAGCGACACACTCGCCTAGATCATTCGGCGGCTGACCCCAAGTCGGTCGCCGCTTTTTTTCCGTCGGCCGGATCAGTAGGACGATGAACAAAATACCAATCTCGTCCCTCTCTGCGGACTGCGCCATCTTTCGATAATCTGTAGAGGGTCATGCCAACGGTTTTTTCATGAATTGGCCCACGTTGGGCCTCGATCTGCTTTCTGACTTCTGATGCGCGAATTGCAATGGGGGCTGCGTCTCTAGCAATTTGCAGAACAAGCTCGCGTATTGGTATTCGGCTGGCTCCAACGCTCGTGTCGTCTGGCCGTGGCAAACCTACCTCGGTGGCGTCACCGCCCTTTTTCATCGCTGCAGGTAGGTCAAATTCCAGAACACGGGCAGCAGCAATGCAATCGTTTATGAAGGCAACAGTTTTCTTCTTTGAAGCTTGCTCAGTAGCAATTATTGCCTCGGCATCCCTGATCCGCTTTTCGGCATCTTGATACTGCCCCGCGAACACACGGCACCGCGCGACAATCGCCGCAATAGCCTGTGCCCTCTGGTTTTTGTCGGTCTTAGCCATACCCGACACACTACCGAAGCTTCTTGCGAAATCAAGATTTATCAGTCGGATTCCACACACAAAATAACGATGGATTCCTCTGGATTCCATCTATATATAGGATCTGGAGACAAATTAACGCCTGCAGGAGCTGAGGAAGGACACCATCTAGTGCGTGCCGTGGGGGCCGGCCGCCGGATTGCCGGACTCTAGTAGTATCTATGGTCGAGTTAGAAACATCCCAGCCTACACGCCGTAGCGTTCATATCGGTCGCAAACCCGCCAGCAACATCCACCACGCAATCCGTATCGCTGAGTATTCCAACCGACCTTTGAATGTCTTCGTCACCGTCAATTTCAGACTCACCGCATGTTTGTCGGATCACGAGAGCGCCGCATTCGAAAAACTCCGGCGAAATCATTTCACGCCATGGATCAGGAGAAACAAAAAGGTCGGATCGATATCCCCAACCTATATCTGGGTCTTAGAACGCCCCAACGACGCTGTCGGCCTTCATTGGGCGCTGCATTTACCTGACGCTCTTATTGACGAGTTCGGCAAGCTGTTTCCCAAGTGGCTCGAATCCGTCGGCGCGGGCGCTGTTACGTCCAACGCAATAAAGATTGGCCCGGCTAATACTCCACGAAGTTTGGGGCTTTATCTCCTGAAGGGAATGGACCCAATCTATGCGGCGCTCTATGGGGTCAATCACATTCCGCAGGGCGTGATTTTTGGGAAACGAAGTGGCTTCAGTCGCAACGCTGGTCCGAGCGCAAAGAAGCGCATGCGCGCCGAACGACGCTATCCTCGGCCAAGTGTATATATCCGACTGCCCGCCTAGCTTTCGATTAGCCGTCTAAACCTCGATCTCCGCGATCACCGGCACATGGTCTGAGCATTTTTCCCAGCCGCGCATCTTGCTCACGATGGTCTGACTTTTGAGGCCGCCCTTGAGCGCCTGGCTGATCCAGATGTGGTCGAGGCGGCGGCCGCGATTGCTCGCCTCCCAATCCTGGGCGCGATAGCTCCACCACGAATAGCTCTTCTGGTCGTGCGGCACGAATTCGCGCGTCACGTCCAGCCAGTCGAAGGCGGCCTTGGCTTCGCCGAGCAGATCCGTCTCGACCGGCGTGTGGCTGACGACGTCCAGCAGCTGCTTGTGGCTCCAGACGTCGTGCTCGAGCGGCGCGACGTTGAGATCGCCGACCAGGATCATCGGATGGTCGCGCTTGCCCTTGTGCCGGCCGAAGACCTTTTCCATCGCGCGCAGGAAGTCGAGCTTGTGCGCGAATTTGGGGTTCTTGACCGGATCGGGGATGTCGGCGCCGGCCGGGACGTAGAAATCGTGCAGCTCGACGCCGTTCTCCAGGGTCACGCCCATGTGGCGGGCATGGCCCTCGCGGCAGAAGGCCTGCACGCCGGTCTTCCGGAACGGGATCTTCGAGACCACGGCGACACCGTGATAGCCCTTCTGGCCGGCGACCGCCTGGTGGACATAGCCGAGCCTGGCCAGCGCCTCGCCCGGAAACTGGCCGCTCTCGCACTTGATTTCCTGCAGCGCCAGCACGTCCGGCTGGTGCTCGCGCAGGAAGCGCTGGACCAGGCCGATCCGCAGCCGGACCGAGTTGATATTCCAAGTGGCGACCTTCACGTCTGGCGTATTCCTTCCATGTTCTCAGCGCATAGCTTTACGCTGCAATGCACAAATAGTGAATAAATTCAATTAGTTATACTATGTAAAATGGTAATTGAACGTTGAATAATAACCAATCCGTTCATTGAAACTCAAGAAACGCCCCCTATATCCCACTTGTCGGCGAGAGCCGGCAACGAAATTCAGCGGTGGTGAGAGGCGGTCGTCCACTCCATCGCAGGAATGAAAAAGGAGAGGCAGTCATGACCAATATCAATTCCTACGTCCCCGCCCAGCACTCGGCTTTCAACAGCGCCGTCAGCAACATCTTCGCTGCCGCCCTGGTGATCATGGCCGGTGTCCTGACCTTCGCGGCCTTCACCGCGGTCTAAGGCGGACCTAGAGCTTCGCCGCGGCGCTCTCACTCCCCCCGAGCGGCGCTGCGGCAAGCGGCCAGCGGGCCTTCGGCGATACCCCAATGCCGTCGAACCAGCCCAGCTGGCCATGTTCCACCCCCGCCCAGGCGACCATCGCGGCATTGTCCGTGCACAGCCTGGGCGGGGGTATTTTTGTCTGGAAACCCTCGCGCGCCGCCAGCTCCGACAACGCCTTGCGGATCGCGCCGTTCGCCGCCACACCGCCGGCCAGGACCAGCGCCGGCGCGTCGGCCTCGGGGAAGTCCCCCCGGAACATCCCCATCGCCGCCCTGGTGCGGTCGGTCAGGATGTCGACCACGGCCGCCTGGAACGAGGCTGCCATGTCCTCCGTCACGATGCCGCCGGCATCGGCGAGCAGGCGCACCGCCGTCTTGAGCCCCGAAAAGGAAAAATCCGCGCCGTCACGTCCGCGCATCGGACGCGGCAGGGCATAGCGTTTGGCATTGCCTTGCGCCGCGACGGCTTCGATCCGCGGCCCGCCGGGATAGGCGAGGCCGAGCAGCTTGGCGACCTTGTCGAAGGCCTCGCCCACCGCATCGTCGATCGTGGTGCCGTAGAGCCGGAACCTGCCGACTCCCTCGACGCCCAGGAGCTGGCAATGGCCGCCGGAGATCAGCAGCAGCAGGAAGGGGAAATCGACGCCTTCGGTCAGCCGCGCGGTCAGCGCATGCGCTTCGAGGTGATTGACCGCGACCAGCGGTTTGCCCGCCGCCAGCGCCAGCGCCTTGGCGGTCGTCAGCCCCACCATCACGCCGCCGATCAGGCCCGGCCCCGCCGTCGCCGCGATGGCGTCGAGCTCCGCGAGCGTGATCTTCGCCGCCGCCAGCGCCTCTTCGACGATGCCGTCCAGCCGCTCGATATGCGCCCGTGCCGCGATCTCCGGCACCACGCCGCCATAGGGCCGGTGCGCGTCAAGCTGGCTGAAGACGATGTTGGAGAGAATCTCGCCCGGCCCCGGCCCGCGGCCACGCACCACCGCGGCCGCGGTTTCGTCGCAGCTGGTTTCGATGCCGAGGACGGTCAGGGAGCGCAAAGAAGGGCGGCCTTTGATAGTTTGCGGGGGCTGCTCTAAACCCTTTGCCGCCATGTCGCAAAACCGCATCCTTCGCCTCGGCACCCGCGGCTCAAAGCTCGCGCTGGTGCAGGCCAATATGGTGCGCGACCGCCTCCTGGCGCGGGGCGCGGCCTGCGAGATCGTCATCCTCAAGACCTCCGGCGACCGCATCCAGGATCGCAGCCTCGCCGATGCCGGCGGCAAGGGCCTGTTCGTCAAAGAGCTCGAAGACGCGCTGCTGCGGGACGACATCGATCTCGCCGTGCATTCGATGAAGGACGTGCCGACGGCGCTGCCGCCGGGCCTCGACCTCAGCGCCTTTCTCGAGCGTGAGGATCCGCGCGAAGCGTTCCTGTCGCCCAAGGCGAAGTCGCTGGACGAACTGCCCAGGGGTGCGCGCGTCGGCACCAGTTCGGTGCGGCGTCATGCCCAGGCGCTGCGCCGGCGGCCCGATCTCGAGATCGTGCTGCTGCGCGGCAATGTCGACAGCCGCATCGCCAAGCTCGATGCCGGCGCGATGGATGCGATCTTCCTGGCGCTCGCGGGCCTCAAGCGCCTCGGCCTGCAGGATCGCGCCACCGCGATCCTGGATCCAAAAGACTGCCTGCCGTCGCTGGGGCAGGGCGTGGTCGGCATCGAAATCCGCGACACCGACACGCGGGCGCGCGAGCTCACGGGCCTGCTCAATCACCCGCCGACGGAGATCGCGCTGATCTGCGAGCGCGCCTTCCAGGCGGCGCTCGACGGCTCCTGCCGCACGCCGATCGCCGGCCTGGCGACACTCGACGGCGATACCCTGTCATTCGACGGCGAAGTGCTGGCGCCGGACGGCAGCGAGCATGCCGTGACGCATTTCAAGCTCGAACTCGGCCACAATCCGCGCGAGGCGGCGCGCAATGCCGGCGCGCGGGCCGGCGCCGCGCTGAGGCCGCGCGTCGCGCCGTGGCTCACGCTATAATGCGCGTCCTGGTGACGCGGCCATCGGACGATGCCGCAGAGATCGCTGCGGCCCTGCAGGCGCGGGGCCACCAGGCCGTCGTCGCGCCGCTGCTCGCGCTGCGTTTCCACGACGGCGCCGAGCTCGACCTCGCCGGCGTGCAGGCCATCCTCGCCACAAGCGCCAACGGCGTGCGCGCCCTGGCGCGCCGCACCGCGCGCCGGGACATTCCCGTCTTCGCCGTCGGACCGCAGACCGAGGACGCAGCGCGGCGCGCAGGGTTCGCCGCGGTCCAAAGCGCCGACGGCGATGCCGCTGCGCTGGCCGCCGCAATCCCCGCCTGGGCGCGCCCCGATCGGGGCGCCTTGCTGCACGCTTCGGGCGCCGACGGCGAGGGACGGCTCGCGCGCGCGCTGACCGGCGCCGGCTACGCGGTTCGCACGGAGGTTCTCTACGCGGTTGAGGCGGTCGGTGAGCTGCCGCAAGTGGCGCGCGAAGCCTTGAAGGCCGGCGCGCTCGACGCCGTCCTGCTGTTCTCGCCGCGCAGCGCCCAGATCTTCGCGGGCTGTGTCGCGCAGGCCGGCCTGGCCGGCGCCTGCGCCCGGCTCAGCGCCATGTGCATCAGCGAAGCCGCGGCCAAGGGGCTGGCGCCGCTCGCTTTTGCGCAAATCCGCGTCGCCGCCAGGCCAAATCAAGCATCCCTGCTGGACTGCCTTGGTTAGCGGCGCGCGGCGCGCCATAATTTCGGCCATGACCAGTCCCGATTCCGCGGCGCCGCATGCGCCGCCCCAACCGCATGTCATCCACGTGACCCAGCCGCAATCGCGGTTCGCCGGCCTCGGTGCCATCGCGCTGATGATCACGGTCGTGATCGTCGCCGGCATCGCCTTCCTGTTCTTCTGGCAGATGAATCTCGACAAGACGCAGCCGGCCGCGGCGCTGGCGTCCGGCGATACCGGCGACGTGGCTTCGCTGCGCGACCGGCTGTCGTCGGACGAGGCGCGGCTTGCGGTGCTGGAGCGCAGCGGGCCCGGCGATGCCTCGGGCCTCAAATCCTCGTTCGCGCAGGCGCAGAGCGATCTCGCCGCGCTCTCGGCGCGCGTCGGCAGGCTGGAGACCGCGCCCGATCCGCAGGCGACCGCCCGGCTCGACGATGCCGACCGCCGGCTTGCCGCCATGCGCAGCGATTTCGACCTGCGCGTCGCGGCGCTGGAGCGCAATGCGCTGGGCTCCGACCTGCCGCAGCGCCTCGCCGCGCTGGCGAGTGCCGAGGCGGCGCTCGAGGCCCGCGTCGCGCATCTGGAGAACATCGATCCCACCGTCACCATGAAGCGCGCCGCCGCCGAGCTCGCCCTCGCCAATCTGGTGCGCGCCAGCGGCACGTCCGATCCGTTCGCGGCCGAGCTGCAGACCTTGCGCACGTTGCTGCCCAACGCGCCGGAGGCGGGTGAGCTGGTGCCGATCGCGCCGCGCGGCGCCCCGACGCAGGCGGCGCTGGCGGAACGTTTTCCCGACATGGCGGCGCGGGCGCTTGCGGCGGAGAATGCCGGCAAGGCGACAAGCTGGCTCGGCCGGCTCTGGGCCAATATCGGCAACGTCATCGTCATCCGCCGCGTCGGCGAGGTCCAGGGCCAGGACAGCGAGAGCATCCTCGCCCGCGCCGGCGCGCGGCTGAACCGGGGCGATCTCGCTGGCGCGGTCGCCGAGATGAAAGCGCTGCGGGGCAGCGCTCGCGGCGCCGCGCAGGCCTGGCTCGGCGAAGCGCAGGCGCGTCTTGCCATCGCGCACGACACCGCGGCGCTGGCGCGGCGCTTGGCGCAGCTCCTGGCGGCGCCATGATCCGCCTGCTCGGCATTCTCATCGCCGCCGGCTTGCTTGCGGGCGGCATCGCCTGGATCGCCGACCGCCAGGGCGAGCTGGTGTTCACGCTCGACGCCTACGAAATCCACATGAGCGCGGCGGCGACCATCGGCCTCGGCGTGCTGTTCACGGCGCTCGTCGTCGTCCTCGCGCGCCTCATCACCACGCTGATCACCAGTCCCGGCGCCATCGGCGCCTGGTTCAACGCCCGCCGCATGCGGCGTGGCAACGATTCGCTGAGCCATGGCCTGCTCGCCGTGGCCGCCGGCGACATCCACGAAGCGCGCCGCCATGCCGACCGGGCGCGCGGCATCCTCGGCGCGCATCCCTTGGCGCTGCTGCTGCAGGCGCAGACCGCGTCCATCGAAGGCGACGGCAACACCCAGCGCCATGCCTATCGCGCCATGCTGCATCACGAGACCACGGAATTCCTCGGCCTGCGCGGTCTCTTCATGCTGGCGGCGCGCGAGGATCAGCCTGACCAGGCGCTGATCTTCGCCGAGCGGGCGCACACCCTGCGCCCCCGCGTGCCGTGGGCGGCCAATGCGCTGTTCGATCTCAAGGCGGCGCGCGGCGAATGGGGCGAGGCCCGCAAGGTGCTGGAGGACGGCGCCCGCCACAAGATGCTGGACGCCGACCTGGTGCGCCGCCGCCGCGCCGTGCTGCTTGCCGCCGAAGCGAACGACGCCGACCGCCGCGGCGACGGCGAGGCGGCGCTGACGCTGGCGAGCGATGCGCTGGCGCTGGAGCCCGGCCTGGCGCCAGCCGCGATGCTGGCGGCGCGCAAGCTGGCGGCCTCGGGCAAGGCCTGGCGGGCGCAGGGCGTGGTGGAAGCGTGCTGGACGCAGTCGCCGCATCCGGACCTCGCCGAGATCTATGCCGCGATCAAGCCGGACGAGAGCCATGAGCAGCGCGTCAAGCGCCTCCTGGGCCTCGCCCATCTCAACCGCGAGCATTTCGAAAGCCGCGTGCTCGAGGCCGAGGAAGCGGTGCTGGCGAAGAACTGGGCCGAGGCGCGGCGCATGCTTGCGCCGCTGACGCACGAGGCCGCGAGCGCCCGCGTCTGCGCCCTGATGGCGGAGATCGAGGAAGGCGAGAACGGCGACGCCAGCGCGGCGCATGCCTGGCTGGCCCGCGCGGCGCGGGCGGCGCGCGATGCCGAATGGCGCTGCCACCATTGCGGCGCCTCGCAGACGGCGTGGAGCGCGGTGTGCCCGGCCTGCTCGGGCTTCGACACGCTGGCATGGTCCGTCGCCGGCGGCATCGCCCAGCCCGCGTCGCAGATCGTGATGCTCGGCCGGCCGGCGTCTGGCGGCGCGCAGCCCCGGAAAATCGCCCCGGTGAAAATCCCCGACGACCGTTCGGGCATCGTGTCGCTGCCGCGCCCGCCGGACGATCCGGGGCCGGGCGGGATCGAGTATTAACCCCTTTCGCGCAGACCGCCGCCGAAAGGCGTGCAGAAATCGCCCCGAATTCGGCGTATATTGCCGGCCGGGCGGTCCGCCGCGGCGGGCCATGACATGCGGGGGCATTCATGCGCTGGATTCTCATTCTTATCGTCGCGATCCTGGCGCTGCTCGGCGTCGGCGCCTATCTCCTCAGCGCGCCGGACATTCCGCGCGCCGTGCTGGAGGCGAAATACGCGACGCCGCCCTCGCAATTCGTCGAACTGAGCTATGCGAGCACGCTGCCGCCGGCGTCGGGCGTCTCGGACACGCGCGCTACTGATCCTAACGTCACGGCACGGGCGCATTATCGCGTCCGCGGTCCGGTGGATGCGCCGGTGCTGCTGCTGCTGCATGGCTCGAACGCCTCGCTGTTCACCTGGGAGCCCTGGTCGAAGACGCTGTCCGACCATTTCCGCGTCGTGTCGGTGGACCTGCCGGGCCACGGCCTGACCGGCGCGACCGCCAATCACGACTACACCGCCGCCGGCATGGTGAACTTCGTCGCCGCCTTCGCCGACAAGCTCGGCCTCAAGAGTTTCGCGCTGGCCGGCAATTCGATGGGTGGCGGCGTCGCGGCGCGCTTTGCCGAAACCTATCCGGCGCGGGTCAGCGCTCTCATCCTGGTCGATGCCGGAGGCATGCCGACGAAGATGGGCGACCATGTCCCGATCGCCTTCAAGCTGCTGCGCCAATCCTGGGCGCAATCGTTGCTGGCGCATCTCAACCCCAGGCCGCTGGTGCGCGAAGGCCTGAACGACGCCATTGTGCACAAGGCGGTGCTGACCGAAAAGATGATCGATCTCTATACCGACATGGCGCTGCTGGAAGGCTCGCGCCAGGCGACGTTCGAGCGCTTCAACCAGTTCGGCGGCGGCGACGCCAATTATGTGAAGGACCATGTCGGGGCGCTGAAGATGCCGGTCCTGATCCTTTGGGGCGAGGAGGATCACCTGATCCCGGTCGCCGCCGCGCATCTCTGGAACAAGGCGCTGCCCGGCTCGAAGCTGATTGTCTACCCCGCGACCGGCCACATCCCGATGGAGGAGGTCGCCGACCGTTCGGCGACGGATGTGCGGGCGTTCCTGGCGGGCAGGCCCTGAAGCGCGCAGAGCCGTCTGCGTGCATTTGACCGCGCCCGCCGCCGTTTGACCCCAGGCGAGGCCTTGACGCGCCCGCCGCCAGCCGGTCTCCTTTCGCAATGCAACAAGACGCGCTGGCGCATACGGAAGACTTCGGGGGGCCGGACCAGCACCTGCCCAGCCGCGCCTGCTTTCCCGGCCGCGACGCGCCTTACGAGCACTACCATCTGGGCAAGCCCTACGACGAGATGTTCGCGCGCGGCGGCACGGTGCATCCGCACTATGCCGCGCTCGACGGCCGCCTGACCACACTGCCGGCCGGCGAGTTGCTGCGCCGGCAACAGGCCTGCGAGCTGTCGTTCCTGCACCAGGGCATCACCTTCACCGTCTACAACGACAACCAGGCGACCGAGCGGATCATCCCGACCGACCTGTTGCCGCGCATCGTCACCGCCAAGGAATGGGCCTGCATCGAGGCCGGCCTGACGCAGCGCATCCGGGCGCTCAACCTGTTCCTGCGCGACATCTATGGCGACGGCCGCGTCCTCAAGGACGGCGTCATCCCGCGCTCGATGATCTACGGCTCCAGGCATTATCGCCGCGAGATGCGCGGGCTTCCCGTGCCGCACGGAGCCTATGTGAATGTCTGCGGCAGCGACCTGGTGCGCAACGAGGCCGGCGATTTCGTCGTGCTGGAGGACAATCTGCGCGTGCCGTCGGGCGTCTCCTACATGCTCGCCAACCGCGATGTGGTGCGGCGCGCCTTCCCGGCGGTGTTCCGTTCGATGGGCGTGCGCGCCATCGAGCACTATCCCAACGAGCTGCTCGCGACGCTGCGCAGCCTGGCGCCGTTCCACGAGGACGTGACGATCGCGGTGCTGACGCCCGGCGTGTTCAATTCCGCCTATTTCGAGCACGCCTTCCTGGCGCGCCAGATGGGCGTCGAGCTGGTCGAGGGCCGCGATCTGCTGGTCAACGACAACGTCGTCTACACGCGCACCACCTCGGGGCTGAAGCGCATCGACGTGATCTATCGCCGCATCGACGACGATTTCGTCGACCCGCTGATCTTCCGCGAGGATTCCTCGCTCGGCGTGCCGGGCCTGTTCAACGCCTATCGGGCGGGTAACGTCGTCGTCGCCAACGCGCTGGGCACCGGCGTGGCCGACGACAAGGCGGTCTATGCCTATGTGCCGCGGCTGATCCGCTATTATCTCTCCGAAGAGCCGATCCTGGGCAATGTCGAGACCTTTCTCTGCCGCGAGGAAAAATCGCTCTCCCATGTGCTCGCCAATCTCGACAAGCTGGTGGTCAAGGCGGTGGGCGAGAGCGGCGGCTACGGCATGCTGGTCGGACCGCATGCCAGCCAGGCCGAGCGCGACGACTTCGCGCAAAAGATCAAATCCGATCCCGACAATTACATCGCCCAGCCGACCATCCAGCTCTCCACCGCGCCGACCTTCGTCGACGGCGGGGTCGAGCCGCGGCACGTCGACCTGCGCCCGTTCATCCTGCATGGCGAGCACACCACCATCGTGCCCGGCGCGCTGACCCGCGTCGCGCTCAAGCGCGGCAGCCTGGTGGTGAATTCCTCGCAAGGCGGCGGCTCGAAAGACACCTGGGTGCTGAGCGAATGATCCTTCGGGGCTCGCTTCGCTCGCACCTCAGGATGACGGCCTTCGTGGCGCGTCGGGCTCGTGCCGGCGTCGTCATGCTGAGGTGCGAGCCGAAGGCGAGCCCCGAAGCATGCTGAGCCGCGTCGCCGACAGCCTGTACTGGATGGCGCGCTATATCGAGCGCGGCGAGCACACCGCCCGCCTCGTCGCGGTCAAGCTGGAATCCATGATCGAGCAGAGCCGCGAGGACGCCGACGCGTCGTGGCACCGGGTGGTCGGCGCGCTCTCCGGCGACGAGCACGCGCCCAAGGCGCACGACGCCTACGCCATCACCCAGGCGCTGGCCTTCACCCGCGCCAATCCCTCGTCGCTGGTCGCCTCGCTGCGCTTTGCCCGCGACAACGCGCGCCAGGTGCGCGAGCAGCTGTCCACCGAAGTGTGGGAGCATCTCAACAAGCTCTATCTGCGGCTGCAGCCCGTCACCACCGACGCGGTCTGGGGCCACCACCCGGCGCGCATCTTCCGCGAGGCGCTGGAGGATTTCCACACGCTGGAAGGCGTCATCATCTCGACGCTCAGCCACAATGAGGGCTGGTATTTCATCCAGCTCGGCCGCCACATCGAGCGGGCGCAGCTCGTCAGCCGCCTGCTCGACCTGCATTTCCGCCCGTCGCCCGGCGCCGCGGCGCCGAAATATTTCGACTGGCTGGTGCTGCTCAAATTCTGCACGGCGTTCGAGCCCTATTGCAAAGCCTACACGGCGCAGATCAGGCCCGAGAAGATCGCCGAGTTCCTGGTGTTCGACGGCGAGTTTCCCCATTCGGTGCGCTTCTCCATCGACCGGGTCTGCGATTCGCTGGCGCGCGTCGCCATGGCGGCGCCGCCGGCGCGCCGTGCGGGCGTCGAGCGCCTGGCCGGCCGGCTCAAGGCCACGGTCGATTTCGGCCAGATCGAGGATCTGATGAGCGGCGCCATCGTGCCGTTCCTCGCCGACATCACGCGGCAATGCGAGCAGATCCACGAGAGCGTGCACCTGTCCTACATCGCCTACGGCGCGGAGACGGTGCTGTGATGGCTCTCGCGACACGTACAGGCCCGCCTCCCCCGCGCGCGCGTAGCGCGCTGGTGGGGGTCGGTAGCGCCAGCGTGCCGACGCCCGCAGCACCGTCAGGTGCGAAGGGCGGAGGGGGAAACTAAGAATGTTCTATTCGATCAGGCACGTCACCCGGTTTCGTTATTCCTCCCCCGTCCGCGAGAGCGTGGTGGAATTGCGCATGCAGCCGCGCTCGGAAGGGCCGCAGTCGCTGCGCAGCTTCCAGATCTCGACCAACCCCAGGGCGCAGCTCTACGCCTACACCGATCATCTGGGCAACGCGGTCTATCACTTCAACGTGCTGCGCGATCACGAGGAGCTGCGCATCGAAGCGCAGGCCGTGGTCGAGATCGCCGCCGCCCCGGCGCTGCCCGAGCGCGCCGACATGCTCGAATGGGGCCGCTACAATTCGTACAACCTGTCCGACGACCAGTTCGACCTGCTCGAGCCGTCGACCTTCGCGCTGGTCACGCCGGCCTTGCGCGCGTTCATTGCAAGCCACGGTCTGGAGAAAGCTGGCGACGATCCGCTGAGCGCGCTGAAACGGCTCAGCAGCACGATCAACAGCGCTTTCGAATACACCGCCGGCATCACCGACGCGCACTCGCCGATCGACGTGGCGCTGAAGGAAAGGCGCGGCGTCTGCCAGGACTTCGCGCACATCATGATCGCGATCGCGCGCAGCTGGGGCATCCCGTCGCGCTACGTCTCGGGCTACCTGCATCACCGGCCGCGCTCGCAAGACCGCTCCAGCCAGGACGCGACGCATGCCTGGGTCGAGGCCTATCTGCCGAGCCTCGGCTGGGTCGGCATCGATCCGACCAACGACATCGTGGTCAGCGATCGCCATATCCGCGCCGCGGTGGGCCGCGACTATGCCGACGTGCCGCCGACCCGCGGCACCTACAAGGGCGGCGCGGAGAGCGAGCTCGCCATCGCGGTCGCGGTCGAGCCGACGCAGGCGCCGCTGCGGCACGAGGATTTCCTGCGTGTCGCCAGGCCGATGAGCGCCCCGCGCCCGACGCCCTCGATGCCGGAACATCTCTACCACCAGCAGCAGCAACAGCAGCAATAGCGGTCGTTTTTGCTCTATCGCGTCGCGGCGCCTTGACCGCTGCGACGCCGCCGCGCCTACTGGGCGCAACGATAAAAATTGGGAGTGGGGAATGGGACTGAAAAGGGCACTCTGGCGCGCCGGGCTGGCAGGCGCCGCTGCCCTGCTCGCGGCCCAGTCGCCGTCCGCCGCCGCGACCGCCGATCCCTCGCTGCGCAAGGCCGCCAACGTGCTCACCATCGCGCTGCCCGTGGCGGCGGTCGGCGTCTCGCTGCTGCATCACGAGGACTGGAAGGGCGTCGCCGAATTCGCGGTCTCGGCCGGCCTCACGGTGGGCTCGGCCTACCTGATCCGCAAAATCGTCCGCGAGCGGCGCCCCGACCATTTCGACTTCAACAGCATGACGCCGCCCGACGTCGCCATCTCCGATGCCTCGGCGGACTATCTGTGGAGCCGCTATGGCTGGCGCTACGGCGTGCCGGCCTTCATCGCGCGCTCGATCGTCAGCTACGCCGATACCGACGGCAAGAAGAACCACTGGTACGACACGCTGGCGAGCGGTGCCCTGGCCTTCGGCTTCAATTATGCCATCGTCACGCGCTATCGCGACAGCCAGCGCTATCATGTGGGGCTGGAAGCGGAGCCGGGCGGCGCCAGCCTGCATTTCACGATGAACTTTTGAGCGGTCCGATGAACACGCGCGCGCTGATTGCGGTTTTGCTGCTGGCCGGCGCCCTGGCGGGCTGCACCAGCGTCGTGACCAGGGTGGCGGCGTCGCTCGGCCTGCCCAAGAGCGGCTTTGCCACAGACGCGCTGTTTCCGGACGGCCCGGTGCCCGCCGCGGCCGGCTGCGCGGCGCGGGATTGCGACAGCCAGGCGCTGGCGCAGGCGCCGCAATTTTGCACCGCGCGCGGCTACCAGCCGGGCAGCGACGGCTATCGCCGCTGCCTCGTCTCGGTCGCGGAAAATTTGCGCGCCGCGCGCCGCTAGGCCGCGTAGGCAGGCCGGAGCCGTCCCGGTATAAGCTTGGCAGGGGCGAATCGGAGGGGAGTCATGCGCATTCGGACCGGACTTCTGGCAGTGGGTTTTGCGGCCCTTCTGGGCGGCTGCACCGATCTCGACATGGACCTGTTCGGCGATTCGTCGGAGCCCGCCGCCGCGCCGAATGGCTGCACCGCCACGGGCTGTCCGCAGGCCGCGCAATTCTGCGTCGCGCGCGGCTATGCCGCCGGCACCGACGGCTATAACCGCTGCCTCGTCTCGGTCGAGGAAAACCTGCGCAAGGGCCAGTAGGCGCGGGGATCAGCCGCGCCGCGCGAACGCCGCCAGTTCTTCGGCGACATGCGGGATCAGCGTATTCCAGTCGCCGAAGCGCTCGGGGCTGTAGACATGCGTCTTGCGGTACCAGGGATATTCGCCGGTGCCGAGCTGCGGCCAGGTCCGTCCGGCGGTCAGGAACCACACTTCGGTGCCCACCGCTCCGGCATTGGCCGCCGCCGCCGTCGGCGCTGAGATCACCAGATCCATGGCGGCCGAGAGCGCCGCGGCGCCTTCGAGGTCGTCCTTCAGATCGACATCCAGCGCGTGGATGTCGATGCCGAACTTCTCCTTGGCGCGCGCGATCTCGTCGGCCGCGTCGCCATATTGCAGGTTGACGAAGGTCACGCCCGGCGTCTTCAGGATCGGCTCCCACATCGACAGCGCGCTGTAATATTTGGCGCGCTTGGCCGCCAGCATCATCGAACGCCAGCAGATGCCGACATAGGGTCCGGGCCCTTTGGCCTTCAGGGCCGCACGAAACGCCGCGACCCGCGCGGGGTCGGGCACGATGAAGGCCTGGTGCGGGAAGTCGGAAATGTCCTTGCGCAGATATTGCAGCGCCGAGCCCATCGGCACCCAGTAATCCGGCTCCTGCTTGTCGGTGATGAACTTGACGAAGCGCAGCGGCTTGTTGCCGTCGGGATCGATCAGCGTGCGGTCGTCATAGGCGCCGACCTCGGCCAGCGGGAAGGAGCGCTGGAACAGGCCGACCAGCCGCGCATCGACCGCGATCTGCAGCTTGCCGGCGTCGCCGACCATGCGTTGCAGGTCGGGCAGGACGGTGGCGAACATGAATTCGTCGCCCAGCCCCTGCTCGCCGACCACGGCGAGACGCTTGCCGTTCAAATCCTCGCCCTTCCACATCGGCGCCTTGATGAGATGGTTCACATAGGCGCGGAAGCGCGGGCTGTTGCGCTTCTCGAATTCGCGGAACCCCTCTTCGAGGCGCCCCATGCCGATCAGGCAGATGGCGCGGCTGTGCTCGCTCTCCAGCTTCTCGGTCGGATCGGTGACGTGCTTGAGCGCGGTTTCATAGGCCTCGAACGATTCGTCGAGCATGCCCAGATGGGCATAGGCATAGCCGAGATTGTGATGCAGCCGCGCGAATTTGGGATCGAGGCGCACCGATTCATTGTAGAATACGAGGCTCTCCTCGGCGCGGCCTTCCTCGGCCAGCACCGTCGCCAGCGCGTTCCACAGGATCGGCTCGGACGGCAGGCGGAAGATCGCGGCGCGCAGCGTCTCGATGGCATCCTGGGGCTGGCCCATGTCGCACAGGATGCTGCCCAGGTTGTTGTAGCCCAGCGGGCTGTCGGGACAGGCGTCGATGTAGAGGCTGAACATCCGCGCCGCGCCGTCGTTCTGCTTCAGGTTCCACGCGATCAGGCCCAGATTGATCAGGAGCTCCGGATCGTCGGGATCGAGCTCGAAGGCGCGCTCATAGGTGACGAGCGCCTTGTGGATGTGGCCCATGCGCTCCAGCGCCATGCCGAGCACGTGATAGGCCTTGGAATTGCTCTCGTCCGCGCCGGTCGCGGCCAGCGCCAGCTGGCCGGCGCGCGTGATGTCGCCGCGGCGCCAGGTGCGGATGGCGCGGCGCAGGATGCCGTTCGACTTGCGCCGGGCCAGCGCCGCGTCGACTTCCTCCTGCAGCATCTCGAGCTTGGCGAGCGCCTCCAGCTTGGCGTCCATGCCGACGAGGCTGTCCATGGAGGGTAGGGCTTGCGGTCGCGCCATGAGCGGAAATCCTCAACGTCTCGGCGCTATACAAGCCTCGTTATGTTTAACCTTGCGTGAACGAAAAATCGCAATTTGCAAGGTAATTGTTAACCACGCGGGACTTAGGCTTCGCACCTCGAACAGGCGTCCGCGTCGGGCGCAGCCGGAGTTACCGTCGATGCCGCTGAAATTGTCGCTCAAGCCCGGCGAGAAATTCGTTCTCAACGGCGCCGTGCTCACCAACGGCGACAAGCGCGCCAGCCTCGTGATCCAGAACAAGGCCTGCGTGCTGCGCGAGAAGGACATCATGCAGCCGCAGGACGCCACCACGCCGGCGCGCCGCATCTACGTCCCGATCATGATGATGTATCTCGATCCGGATGCGAGCGAGGAATATTACAACGAATTCGCGCTGCGCATGACCGAGTTCATGGGCGCCATCGAGAACCGCCAGATGCTCGCCAGCTGCATCGAGATCAGCCGCGACGTCATGGCGGGCAGCTACTACAAAGCGTTGATTTCGTGCCGCAAACTCTTCGACTTCGAACAGGAATGTCTGAGCTATGACCCTGAAAGCCTACCAAGAAACGCAGCGGGTTACTGAAGATCCGCGTTCGACCGAATACCGGCTGTTCGGCCAGGTCACCGGCGCGCTGATCGATGCCCAGAAGCGCGGCATCGCCGGCGGTCCGCTGGCCGAGGCCATCGACTGGAATCGCACGCTGTGGCGCACCCTCGCCGCCGACTGCATGGACGACCGCAACGCGCTGACGCACGACGTGCGCGCCAAGATCGTCTCGCTGTCGCTGTGGGTGACGAAATACTCCAAGCAGGTGACGCGCGAAGGCGCCTCGCTCGATCCCTTGATCGAGATCAACCGCACCATCATGCAGGGTCTGCAAGGCGCCGCCTGATCCCGCCGCACGATGGCGCATGCGAAGAGGGCCGGCATCGCCGGCCTTTTTCATTTTTGCCGGGCGGCAAGAAATGCCTAATGCCGGCATCGCCTGGCAACATAAAAACCCAATAAAACCAGCATCTTAAAAGGTTTCCGGAACCGCGGTTCCTGGCACGGCGCTTGCGAAATCGCAGGCGGGGCCGTTCGCGCCCTCGACGTGCAGAACGCCGTCAACCACCAGAATGGAATGGAGACAACAATGTCCTTTAGCGTCAACACGAACACCGGCGCACTTGTCGCGCTGCAGTACCTCAATTCCACGCAATCGCAGCTCACGACCACCCAGGACGCGATCAACAGCGGCCTCAAGGTGGCATCCGCCAAGGACGACGGCGCGACCTACGCCATCGCCCAGAACCAGCGCGGCGCGGTTGCAGGGTATGGAGCTGTCAACGACAGCCTTAGCCGCGGCTCGTCCGCGATCGATGTTGCGCTTTCCGCGGGACAGTCGATCTCGGATTTGCTCATCCAGCTCAAGACCAAGGCGCTCGCCGCCTCGGACTCGTCGCTGGATACCGCCAGCCGTCAGGCCCTCAATCAGGACTTCGTCGCCCTGCGCGACCAGATCACCACCATCGTGAAGAACGCAGTCTTCAATGGTATCAATCTGGTTGACGGTTCGACGACCCAGATCACGGCCCTGGCAGCCTCGGACGGCACGCGCCGCATCACGACCTCGGCCCAGAAGCTCACGCTTTCGGGCAGCATCGTGACCGTCAAGACCACGTCGACGATCTCGACGCAGGCCAAGGCTTCGACTCTGGTTGCCACCATCCAGACCTCGCTGACGAACGTGAACTCCTCTCTCGCCAAGCTCAGCGCCGGCGCGAAGAAGTTCTCGATCCAGGCGACGTTCAGCCAGAAGCTGTCCGACACGCTGACCGCCGGTATCGGCCAGCTGGTCGACGCCGACCTCGCCAAGGAAAGCGCGTTGCTGCAATCCTTGCAGGTCAAGCAGCAGCTCGGCGTGCAGGCTCTGTCGATCGCCAACCAGGCGCCGCAGACCATCCTGTCGCTGTTCAAGTAACAGGCCTGAAAATCGGCAATGTGGAGAGAGCGGCGCGCAGGCGCCGCTCTTTTTTTGCCTCAGCCGTACAGGCGCACGATGTTGCGCGCCGCGATGCCGGCGTCCGCCAGGCTGCGGGCGATCTGGGCCTCGGCGGCGAAGGACGAGATCACCACCGGCGCATCGTCCTTGCGGGCGAAGAAATCGTCGGGGCTGATGATGGCGTGATCGCCGAGGACGCTGCCCCATTTCTGGCTGTCGCGGTCGATGATGCCCTTGACCTGGCGGTAGATCGGCGTGCGGTCGAACAATTGCGCGGTGTGCACGCCGGCGCCCCAGACATAGACCGGACCCGAAACCGCCGCGAGCCGCGCGCCGGAGCGGCGCCACAGCGCGTCGTCATGGGCGAGCAGCTTGCCGAGGAAATCCTCGCTTGCGGCAACCGCCAGCGGATCCGGCGCCACGGCGACCGGTGCTCCGGCCTTGACCGCGACGGCGGCGATCACCGGATACAGCTCGGCCTTCAGCGCGATGCGCAATTCCGTCGGCGCGAAGCCGGCCGCGGCCAACAGCGCGGTCAGGCTGGTTTGCGAGAAATAATGCAGGTGCTCCAGCGTGAACCAGCCGGGCGCCACCAGATGCGGCGCGGTGGCGCATGGCACTTCGAGAAGCACGACGCCGTCGTCCCTGAGCGCTGCATGCGCCAGCCTGAGCGCGGCGATCGGATCGGTCATGTGCTCGAGCACATGGGAGAACATCACGATGCTCAGATCTTTTCGCCGCGGCAGCGCCTGCGCATCCATGCCGCAATCGATCTCGATGCCGAAGATCTCCCTGGCCTGCGCCACGGCCCGGGCCGACGGATCGCAGCCGCCGACCTCCCAGCCGGCGCGGCGGAAATGCTGCAGGTGATAGCCGGTGGCGCAGCCGACTTCATAGGCCGTGCCTTTGGGCGCGCGCGCCTCGGCCAGCGTCAGCAGGCGCCGGGTCAGATTGCCGGCCGGCGCCACCCGCGCCGCCTCGGGATCGAAGCAGGTGTAGTTCGAATAGGCCGCGTAGTGCTGCGCCAGCAGCGCGTCGGAGGCGCGGCGCACCTGATAGATGTGGCCGCAGAGGCGGCAATGGCCGAAGCCGATGACCGCCTTGCCGAGGCCGGCGAGCGCCAGCGCCTGGCTCTGGGCCTCCACGCTGTCGCGGCCGCCGCACAGCGGGCAGGCGTCCATCGGGCGGTGCGCGTCGCTGGCGGTCATGGCGATTTCTCCAGGCATGGCGCAGCTTACGACGCGGGCGTTAAGGAATTGTTGACCATCCGCGCCGCCGCGGCGCGCCCGGCAATTCTTGCCGGCAGCCCGGCAAGAATTTCCGCCCTCCGGGCACAAACTGCCTAATAGGAACAATGCGCGCCAAATTTTACCGGGCAGGGATTTCCGGGTGGGCGCGCCAATCGATGGTTAGAAAATCCTGAATCCGCTTCGGCACAAGGCTTGCCAATAGAGGTCCGTGGGCAAAACGCCCGCGAGCAAAACGCTCAAGCCTAACCAGAACGGAGACGATCATGTCTTTTAGCGTCAATACCAATTCCGGCGCGCTCGTCGCGCTGCAGTACCTCAACTCGACGCAGTCGCAGTTGAACGTCACGCAAAACCAGATCAGCTCGGGCCTCAAGGTTGCGTCGGCCCGCGATGACGGTTCGACCTACGCCATCGCCCAGAACCAGCGCGGCGCAGTCGCCGGCTACGCGGCGGTGACCGACAGCCTGAACCGCGGCACCTCCGCCGTCGACGTCGCGCTTTCCGCCGGCCAGTCGATTTCGGATCTGCTGATCCAGCTGAAGACCAAGGCCCTGTCCGCTGCGGACACTTCGCTCGACACCGCCAGCCGTCAGGCGTTGAACCAGGACTTCGTCGCCCTGCGCGATCAGATCACGACCATCGTCAAGAACGCCGTGTTCAACGGCATCAACCTGGTCGACGGTTCGACGACGCAGATCACGGCCCTGGCGTCTTCGGACGGCTCGCGCCGCATCACGACCGCGGCCCAGAAGCTGTCGCTGTCGGGCACCATCGTGACGGTCAAGACGACCGCGACGATCTCGACCGCTGCGAAGGCCTCGACCCTGGTCGCGACCATCCAGTCCTCGCTCACGAACGTGAACTCCGCTCTCGCCAAGCTGTCGTCCGGCGCGAAGAAGTTCTCGATCCAGGCGACGTTCAGCCAGAAGCTGTCCGACACGCTGACCGCCGGCATCGGCAATTTGGTCGACGCCGACCTCGCCAAGGCCAGCGCCAACCTGCAGGCCCTGCAGGTCAAGCAGCAGCTCGGCGTGCAGGCTCTGTCGATCGCCAACCAGGCGCCGCAGACCATTCTGTCGCTGTTCCGCTAAGCCTAAGGAGCGGCGGGGCGAAAGCTCCGCCGCTCTATCGGACGCGAAGGAATCGAAGAATCGATCCTTCCCCCCGAGGCGTAGGGGACTTGTTGCTGGTGGGTATAAGAAAGCGGACGGGCGGCGATCTTCGGATCGTCGCCCGTTTCGTTTTGCGCAGGGCGAGAACTTCAGAGCGAGTTTGGTTTGGATGGAATCCCAAACTCCGTCATGGGCGGACTTGATCCGCCCATCCATCGCGCCCGCGTCTGCGGGCGCACAAGAGTCTTTTCGGCGCGCCGACGCGCGCCGGATGGATGGCCGGCTCGAGGCCGGCCATGACGAAATTGGTGGCGGTGAGCAATCTCATTCAATCCCGCGTCAGCCGCGAACGCCGATCAGGCTGAAGCGGATGCGGCGGGGTCCTGGCGCATAAGCCTCGGGCTTGCGGGTGTCGTCGAGCTCGAGCGCCGACAGGATCAGCTGGCAGAACAGGCGCCCGTCGCTGACGCGGTGCGTGAGCAGGCCGAGGGGTGCCGCCGTGGCGCGCTCGACCTCGACGCGCACGCGCGTGCGGTCGTCGCCGATCTCGGCCCAGCCTTCGGTCATGCCCAGGCCCTGCGACGAGGACACCAGGAACGATACCGGCGCGCCATGCTCGACCGTCTGGCCGGCGAGTTCGAAACGCTCGGCGGCGCGGCCGCCATTGTGCGTGGTCAGCGACAGGCACGCTGCGTCATAGCTGTCGCCGAGCAGCGTGACATGCCCCAGCCTGAGGCTGCCCTTGCCCCAATCGCTCCAGTGGAACGTCAGGTCGAAATCGATGCGCGGGGCGCCCGCCGCAAAGCGCAGCGTCTTGTCGATGGGGCCCTTGGCGGTCGGGATGCGGCCCTGCACCAGCACATCGCCGTTCGGCGCGCGCCAGCGTCTGGTTTCCGCCCAGTCGAGGTCGGTGACCTTGTGCTCGCCCGGCGCCTCGAAGACGCAGTCGCCGGTATACCAGTCGGCCTGCAGCGCGATGTCGTCGAAATGGCCGTGCGGCACGCCGCCGAGCGCCGGCCCGGCATGGCCGGCGAACTGCACCTGCTCCAGCGCCAGGCCGCGGCGGCGGTCGAGCCGGACGGTGACGTGCGGCGTGGCGATGTCGATGAAGCGGCTCGCGATGGGTTCGCCCTCAGGCTGCGGTGCCGGCGCGGGCGGGGCCGCGCTCCAGCGCGCTTCGGCGGCGCCGAGCAGGGCGCAAAATCCTTCCCAGCGCTTCTGCGTGATGTGGGTGCGAAAATCGCTCGCCCACAGGAAGCAAAGCTCTTTCCACGCCGCCGCGTCGGCCCCGGCCGCCGCCATGCCTTGATAGATGCGTTCGCAGGCGGCGTTGACCGCAAGGTCGTCGCGGCCCGTCACCGCCCAGCGCGCCAGATTGTATTTGCGCTGTTTCTTCACCGGGATCGGGCTCGCCGCCGTTTCCAGGCGCAGCACCTGTCCCGCCTGGGCGTTGTCGCATAATGCCAGCACGGCCGACGGCGCGATCAGCTCGAACGCAGCGCCCAGCGCCGCGAAGGCCTCTTCCATGCGCGCCCATTCGCTGGCGCCGGTGAGCTTTTCCTCGGTCTTGTAGCGGCCGGGACGGAAATCGAAGATCTCGGCGTCGCTGGCATAGACGCACAGCGCGCGCTGGCTCGCCGCCTGGCGGCCGCGGACATAGTCCAGATACGCGTCGAGCTCGATGTCGCGATGGACGAAGCGCTGCATCTTCTGGAACGCGACGGTGTTGGTCCAGACGAGGCCGATGCTGCGGCCGTCGGCGCCCAGCGCGCGCTGCGGCAGGTAGCGCGTTTCGGCCGCCCAGCCGGGATGGGCGGTGCCGGGATTGTCCCAGTCCATCGCCAATGCGCGATAGCCGGCGTCGAGATAAAGTCCGACCAGGCCGCCGGAATAGGCTTGCTCGTTGACCAGCGCCACGGCCGGCTTGACGCCGAGCAGGCGGTCGTAGATCTCGTTGCCGAGCGCGAGGTTGGCTTCGGTGACGCGGGCCGGCACCAGGGGGCCGATCATCTGCGCATAGCCCGAGCCGATCAGCTCGATGCGGCCGGCGGCGAGCAGCTCGCGGGCCTTGGCGATCCAGGCCGGATCGCGGCTGGCGATTTCCTCCAGCGTGAAGCCGCTGGCCTCGATGCCGATGGGCCCGAATTTCTCGGCCAGACGCAGCAGCGGCCAGTAGCAGCGCGCGATGACGTCGCCGCGCTGTTCCTCCTCGATCGACGAGAAGGCGAGGTTGAGATGGAACAGCGCGAACAGCTGCAGCGTGCCGCTGGCGGCCGCGATGTCGCGCCGGGCGAGCGGCGCGTTCATGCGGTGGTGATCTTCAGGCAGGCGAGCGCGTCGTTGGCCGCGCTCAACGCGGCGTCGCGCGTGGCGCCGACGCTCAGCACCATAGCGGCGGACGGGCGCTTGTCGCCGGCGGCCGGAATGATGTCGCCGGGCCGCGCGGTGACGATGACGTCGGCGACGCCGGCGATGCGGCGGGCCTCCTCGACGCCTTCGACCGCGACGACGCAGCCGGCCTTGGGAAAGGCATAACGCTGGATCACCGGCGTGAATTGTTTCGGCTCGAGCTCTTCGGGCGACACGGTTTCGCCGAGCGCGACGCGGATCGCGGCGCCGATGAAATCGACGCCGGTGTTGAGCGGGATCTCGCGGGTGCAGAAAAAGCCGCCGGAAAGGCGCGCCGCCAGTTCGATGACATAGGGCTCGCCCTGGTGCACCACGATGTCGCCCTTGACCGTGCCGTTGACGACGCCGAGCGCCGCCGCGGCGCGCGCCACGACCTCCTTCACCTTGGCCTGGATATCCGGCGCGAGATGGCTCGGCAGGTCGCCGCCATTCTCGATGAAATAGGGCGCGTAGCGCTCGAGATATTCGTAGTTGCGATCCGAGAAGCCCGGCGTGAAGCAGTGCCCGTTCACCACCACCGATTCGGTGGAGACCTGCGGGCCGTCCAGATATTGCTCGACCATGACGCGCTCGGTCGGCGAGTGCGAGCGGGCGAACGCGAAGGCCTTGTCGAGATCGGCGACCTGCGCCACGCGCTGCACGCCGCGCGAGCCGCGGCTGTCGACGGGCTTGATCACCAAGTCGCGGCCGCGCGCGATGGCGACGCGCTGCAGCGCCTGCGGCGTCGCGATCTCGCTGAACCACGGTACCGGCACGCCGCATTCCGAGAAGCGCTGCTTCATCGCCAGCTTGTCGCAGGCGAGCTGCGCCGTCGCGACCGAGATGCCGGGCAGGCCGAGGCGCTGCGCCACGGTGGCGGCGGTGATCGGCGCGTCGGCGGCGACGCAGATCACGCCGTCGATCTTGCGGATCTTGCGGTTGTAGCGGTCGGCGGCGGCGGCGGTCTCCGTCGCGCCGTAGACGTCGGCGATCAGGCAGGAATCGGCGAATTGGAAGCCCGGCGCCGTCGTGTCGCGATCCGAGACCACGACATAGTGCCCCATCTCCTTGGCGCGTTTTGCGGCGTCGGCCGCTTCGATGCCGCCCGAGACGATGAGAAGCGTTTTGCCGGAAGAGGTCGGGCCCATCAGAAATACAATCCGCCGTTGACGTTGATGGTCTGCGCCGTGATGTAGGACGCCGCATCGCTGGCCAGGAACACGACCGCGTCGGCGACCTCCTGGGCGCGGCCGAGGCGCTTCAGGATGATGCCCTCCGCCGCCTTCTGCACGCTGGCGGCCTGCAGCCCGGCATTGCCCATGTCGGACGCGATCAGGCCCGCCGCGACGACGTTGGAGCGTATGTTGGACGCGGCGCCGAAGCGCGCGATGACCTGCGCCAGCGAGATCAGCCCGGCCTTCGAGGCCGCGTAATGCGCCGTGCGCGGGCCGCCATATTGTCCGCTGACCGAGCCGATATGCACGATCGAGCCGCCGCCCGCCTCCGCCAGCAGCGGCAGGAAGACCTGGGCGCAGACGAACGGGCCTTTGAGATTGGTGCCGAGGATCGTGTCCCAGTCGGCGTCGCCGACCTTGTCGAAATCGGTCGGCTTGTTGATGCCGGCATTGTTGACGAGGATCGAGATCTTGCCGAAGCCCTTGGCGTCGCGCGCCGCGGCTTCGACGCCGGCGCGGTCGGTGACGTTCATGGCGAGCGCCAGGGCGCGGCGGCCGAGCCTGCGGATCTGCGCCGCGACGGCGTCCGCCTCGCTTTGTTGTTCGCGATAGGTGAAGACGACGTCGGCGCCGGCCTCGGCGAGGCCCAGCGCGATGGCGCGGCCGATGCCGCGGCTGCCGCCGGTGACGACGGCATTGCGGCCGGCGAGCGAGAAACGGTTCATGCGCAGGCTCTCTTGCGCGCCAGGACGGCGCGGGCGGCGGCGGCGATGTGCGGCGCGGTCAGGCCGAAGATCAGCGCCAGCTCTTCCGGCTCGCCGGAGGCGCCGAACACGTCCTTCACGCCGACGAACTCGATCGGGCAGGGGTGGCTGCCGGCCAGCGATTCGGCGACGGCGCTGCCGAGGCCGCCATGGACGTTGTGGTCCTCCGCCGTGACGAAGGCGCCGGTGTCGCGGGCGCAGCGCGCCAGCAATTCGGCGTCGATAGGCTTGATGGTCGCCATGTTGACGACGCGGGCCGCGATGTCCTCGCCGGCCAGCATCTCGGCGGCTTCTAGCGCGCGGGCGACTTCGACGCCGCAGGCGACGATGGTGAGGTCGTGTCCCTCGCGGATGATCCGGCCCTTGCCGATCTCGAAGGTGTGGTCGTCGCCGAACAGCCGCTTGGCCGCGCTGCGGCCGGTGCGCATATAGACCGGGCCGTCGAATTCCAGGATGGCGCGCGTCGCCAGGGCCATCTCGGTGGGATCGGCGGGCGAGATCACCGTCATGCCGGGAATGGCGCGGAACGCCGCCATGTCCTCCAGCGCCTGCGCCGAGCCGCCGTCGGGACCGACGTCGAGGCCGGGATGGCTGGCGACGATCTTGGCGTTGCGCTGCGTGTAGGCGAGCGACAGGCGCGCCTGCTCCACCGCGCGCAGGCAGAAGACGGCGAAGGTGGTGACGACGGGGATCAGCCCGGTCGCGGCGAGGCCGCCGGCCGCCGCCATCATGTTCTGCTCGGCGATGCCGAATTGCAGCAGGCGTTCGGGATGGCTCTTGCGGAAATGATGCACGCCGGTGCCGCCGGCGATGTCGGCGTCGAGCACGACGAGTGTGGGAAACTCGTCGGCCAGCGCCGACAGCGCCTTGCCGAAGGCTTCGCGCAGGGAATCGCCGTTGCTGCCGATCAGCGCCGGGGCTGCCCCGGCCTCCTGCAGCGAAGCGCCGGGCCCGTTAGACGACATCCAAAAGCTCCTTGATCTCGGGCCGCGTCGCGCCCAGCGATTGCAATGCCTCTTCCGCCTGCTCGCGCGACAGCTTCACGCTGCCGTGCCAGGTGGGGACGTTCTCCATGTATTTGACGCCCTTGCCCTTGACGGTGTGGGCGATGATCACCGACGGCCGGCCATGCGAGGCGCCGGCGCGGCGGAAGGTCGAGAGGATCTCGCCGATGTCGTGGCCGTCGATCTCGGCGATGGCCCAGTCGAAGGCGCGCCATTTGGCGGCCAGCGGCTCCAGCCGCATGATCGCGCTGTTGGTGTTGTCGCTTTGCAGCTTGTTGTAGTCGATCAGGACGCACAGATTGTCGAGCCCGTGATGCGCCGCGCACATCGCCGCTTCCCACACCTCGCCCTCCTGCAATTCGCCGTCGCCCAGCAGCGTGTAGACACGCGCCGGAATCTTCTGCAGCCTCAGCCCCATCGCCATGCCGAGCGCGACCGAGAAGCCCTGGCCGAGCGAGCCGGTGCTGGTCTCGACCCAGGGCAGGTCGAGGACGTGCGGGTGGCCCTGGAATTTGCTGTTGAGCTTGCGCAAGGAGAGCGCCGCCTTGGCGTCGCAGAAGCCGTAATGCGCTCCGACCGCATAGAGCGCCGGCGCCGCATGGCCCTTGGACAGCACGAAGCGGTCGCGGTTCGGATCGCTGGCCGCATTGGGCCAGAAATTGAGCTCGGCGCCGAACAGGCAGGCGAGCAGGTCGGCCGCGGACAGGGCCCCGCCCGGGTGGCCGGAGCCGGCGTGATAGATCGACGCGATGGTGTGCTTGCGCACGAACGCGGCCGCGGCCGCGAGCTGCACTTCGAGGGTTTCCGCGGCGCTGCGCGGCGCGTCCTCGGTGATCGACCTCAGGTTCAAGGCCATGGCTGCTCCTATGCCGCGGGGCGCAGGCGCGCCCGGCTCATCAGATCGGAATAGAGGATGATCTCCGCGCCGGGCGTCAGCTTGCCGACCTCGGCGGCGATCTCCTTGGCGAAGTCGCGGCTCATCACCACGACCACGTCGGGCTTCGCCGCGGCGAGACCTTCGGGCCCGGTCAGGGCGCAGCCATGGCGCTCGCCGACATGGGCTTTGAGGTGCTTGTCGACCAGGAGCGTCAGCGCCGTCGCGTCGAACCGGCCATAGGTCACCAGGCTGTCGAACAGGCGCCCCGCGCCCCACATCGCGACGCGGCGCGGCGCCAGGCGCAGCAGCTCCGTCGCCACCGCCGTCAGCGCCGCCATGTTGCGGGCGCGATTGGCGACATAGGTCGCGATCAGGTCGTGGGCATATTCGGTCTCGATGAGGTCGCTGCCGACATGCTGGGTGGGGGTGCCGGTCTTCTTCGCGACGAACAGCAAATTGCTGCGGTCCTTGGGATCGGGGCGCTCCAGGATGGTGAAACCCGCGGCTTCGATCATGCGCGTCAGGGTGCGGGCCGAGAAATGATAGAGATGCTTGTCGATGAACCACTCCTCGACGATGTCGTCGCTCGCCAGGAGCGCGGTGTTCGGCGCGTCGAGCACCAGGATGCCGCCGTCCTTCAGCGCGCGGTGATGATCGGCGAGGCTGTGCGCCGGATGGATCAGGTGCTCGATCGTGTGGCAGGAATGCACGACGTCGAAGCGGCGGCTTTCCAGCGCGACGTTCTCGATGCGCTCGACGATCAGCTGCGTGCGCGGCAGGCCGGCGCAGGACGAGGCGACGCGCTCGTCGGGCTCGACCGCGGTCAGCTGGGCGTGCGGCGCCGCGTCCAGCAGGGCGCGCGCGAAGCTGCCGCGGTTGGAGCCGACGTCGAGCACCGTGAAGTCGCCCGCGAAATCGGTGTGGCGGCGCAGCGCGTCGAGCGCGACCTGGGTGCGAAAGCCCTTGCCGTAGCGCACATTGCCCCAGTCGGCGCCGCCCGACACGGCGGCCGGGGCGCGCGCCGCGCGGTCGGCGCGCGGCAGGCTCTGCAGCAGGCCGCACATGACGCAGAGCTGGATCGTCAATCCGCGCGTCGAGCGTTCGGGCTTGTAGATGGGCTCGAGCGCGGCGCGATGGCACAGCTCGCAGGTGTCGTGCATGGGATGGCCCCGAGGAATAATCCGGTAACCATCTTCGGCGCGTCTTGGTTAATAATTCACCACATATTCGGCGCGTTCGGCATAGCCGAGGCGCTGCATCATCGCGCCGGCGAGGCTGTCGAAACGGGCGCGCTCGCGCGCGTCGAGCAGCCGGTCTTCCGGCTTGTTGACGTTGTGCGGCTTGGCGAAGGCGGCGAAACAGGCATCGCGGTAGGGAAGTTCGAGAAAATCGTACAGCGCCCGTGCCGTATCCGGCGTGGCGCGCAGATCCTCCAGCCGGATGAACAGGTGCTTTTCCGGCGGCAGCGCGGTCAGCGCCTCGACGATGACGCGGTTGATCTCGGCCCAGTGCCAGCAGATGCGCTCGAACTGGCCGAAGTTGCGGAAATTCCGCGCCACGGGATCGTTCCTGCGCGGCACCGGCCACCAGTATTTTTTCTCCGGCGGCGGCGCGGGGCAATGCGCCGGATCGTCGTAATGGCTCTGCAGGATGCGCGTCGAGCGGTCGTCGTAGCACTCCTCGCCGAGCTTTCGGTAATACGAGCCGGCGACCTTGCGGCCGTCGCGCGCCAGGTGGACGAATTTTGCCCCCGGCAGCAGCGCGGCGAGCTCGGGAATCAGCCAGGACAGCTTGTTGGAGGAATCGCCCCAATGCGCGGCGGCGCTGTAGCCGATCGCCGCGGCGTGCGTCTCGGCCAGTGTTTTCAGGGCTTCGGGCGAATCGCACAGCCCCAGATAGCGCCGCACCGCGAGCTTCTGGACGATCTGCACCATGTATTCGTGGTGCATCTCGACGCCGGCAGTCTCCGACAGCGCCTTGTGCAGCATGGCGGTGCCCGAGCGCCCGCTCGAGACGATGAAGAAGGGCTGCGTCGCGTCGCTCAAGGCTTGACCGCGATGACGACCGCCTCGCGGCCGATGCCGGTCTCGGCCAGGGCGCGGTAGAAGGCGCGGCGGGTTTCCTTCAGGCCGGCCGCTTCCAGCGCCAGGTCGAATTTCTTGCGCCTGACGTGGCTGGCGCGGCCCAGCACCGGATCGGCGGTGTAATTGTCGCCCATCAGCAGGAAGGCTTCCATCGGGAAGCTGGTGGTCTTCTCCGCGATGTCGAATTCCAGTCGCTGCAGCAGGTTGGCGAGTGTCGCGAAGTCGAAATAATTCAGGTGATGCGGCGGTGCGATCCACCATTCGCCGGTGCCTTGCGTTGCCGCGGCCGCGATCTGGAACGGCGAGAAATCGTTGGGCACGTTGACGCAGAGCGCGCCGCCGGGCTCCAGGATGGCGCGCGCCGCGCGCAGGATCGCCACCGGATCGGGCACGTGCTCCAGCACGTTGTTGAGGTTGATGGCGTCGAAGCGGCCGAGCGCCGGCGCGGTTTCAGGTCCGAAGAAGCCTTCCGCGACCTCGATGCCCAGGCCGCGCGCATGCGCCGCCGCTTGGCGCGACGGCTCGATGCCCGTCACGGTCCAGCCGCGGTTTTTCGCGGTTTTCAGGAAGAATCCCGGTCCCGAGCCGATGTCCAGCAGCCGCCGGCGCGCCGGTCCGAGCAGGCGCTCGAAGCTTTCCAGCCGGTCGGTCTGGGCAAGCTCGCCCCATTGCTGGTCCTCGCCGGCATGGGCGAGGAAAGTCGGTTTCTCGTCGGCGTAATAGGTCTCGCGATATTCGCGCTCCAGCGCCGCCGCGCTCGGCAGCGGCACGGCATGGCGAAAGCCGCACATTTCGCAATGGATGATGTCGTAGCCGCCCTTGCGCGCGACGCAGGGGCCCTCGTGGTCCGCCCACGCAATGCTGACTTCCGCGATTTCTGCGCCCATGGCGGCCCCTCGTTAACGCTCTTTTAGCCATGACGAATTTAAAAACGGTTAAGACAGGATGTGACGCATGACCCGCGCGCCGATTTTCATCGCCGAAGCCTCCAGCAACCACGACCGCGACCTCGGCCGCGCCCTCGCCTTCGTCGACGCCGCCGCCGAGGCCGGCTGCGACGCGGTGAAATTCCAGCTCTTCAAGATCGACCGCATGTTCGCGCCGGAGATTCTCAGCCGCAGCGCCAAGCATCGCGCCCGCAAGGAATGGGAGCTGCCGCTGGCGCATCTGGCGCCGCTGGCCGAGCGCTGTCTGGCGCGCGGCATCCAGTTCTCCTGCACGCCGTTCTATCTGGAGGCCGTCGCGGAGCTGCGGCCCTTCGTGTCGTTCTACAAGGTTGCGTCCTACGAGCTCCTGGTGACGCCGCTGCTCGAGGCCTGCGCCGCCACCGGCAAGCCGGTCGTGCTCTCGACCGGCATGGCGACGATGGACGAGATCGCCGCCGCCGCGACCGTGCTGAAGCGCGCCGGCGCCGCCGACATCACCCTGCTGCACTGCGTCTCGGCGTATCCGACGCCGGCCGCCGAAGCCAATCTCGCCGCCATCGCCGCCATCCGCGAGGCCACCGGCTGCAAGACCGGCTGGTCCGACCATACCCGCCGCCCCGCCGTCATCGAGCGCGCCGTGCACCGCTGGGGCGCCGCCGCGGTGGAATTTCATCTCGACCTCGAAGGCGCCGGCGCCGAATACGCCGCCGGCCATTGCTGGCTGCCGGGCGAGATCGCGCCCGTCATCGCCCGCATCCGCGAATCGCTGGTCGCCGACGGCGCCGGCTTCAAGGGGCCGCAGCCGTCCGAACTTGCCGACCGCGACTGGCGCGCCGATCCGGCCGACGGCATGCGTCCGCTGCGCTCGGTCCGCGCCGTGTGGGAGCCCGCGGCTTGAGCCATCCACCGCGGATCGTCGCCATTCTCCAGGCGCGCATGGGTTCGACGCGCCTGCCCGGCAAGGTGCTGCGTCCGATCGCCGGCGCGCCGCTGCTCTGGCACATCGTTCACCGCCTGAAGAAATCCAAGCTGATCGACGACGTCGCGGTCGCCACCACGACCGATCCGCGCGACGATGCCATCGCCCTGTTCGGCAAGGAGCACGGCGTGACCGTCATCCGCGGCCCGGAAGACGACGTGCTGGCGCGCTTCGCGCTGGCCGCCGAGGCCACCGACGCCGACATCGTCGTGCGCGTCTCGTCCGACGCGCCGTTCATCGACGCCGGTTTCGTCGACCACCTGCTGACCGCGATGATCGCGCAAGCGGGCGATTTCGTCCTGATGGCGGACGGCGCCAGGACGGCGCATGAAGGCGTCGATCCGATGACGCGCCGCGGCCTCGACAAGCTGATGATGGACGCGCACGACGATCCGGTGGCGCGCGAGCACGTCACCGGCTATTTCAAGCTGCATCCGGACTTCGTGCCGATCGCGCGGGCGCCGGCCTATCCCGAACTGGCGCGCGAAGGCGGGCGCCTGACCGTCGACACGCCGGACGATCTCGCCTTCATCGAGGCGGTGCATGCGCGGCTGGACGCCAAAGCCGGCGAGGCCTCGCTCGCCGACATCCTGCTGCTGCTGGAGCGCGAGCCCGCGCTGCGCGGCATCAATGCGCATGTGAAGCAGAAACCGATCGCCGCCCAGGGCGGTGTGGCGCTGATCCGCTGCGACGGCGGCGGCGGCTTCGGCTATGGCCACGTCAAGCGCATGGTGGCGCTGGCGCGCAGTCTGCGCGACCGCGAAGGCATCGGCGCGATCTTCGCGCTGAACGGCAGCGAAGACGCCTGTGAGCCGATCCGCCGCGCCGGTTTCGCCGCCACGCGCCTCGGCGAGAAAACCCTCAAATCCTTGATCCAGATGCACGCGCCGGACCTGCTGCTGCTGGATGGCCGCGACGGCCCGGACCGCGCCGAGCTCGCGGCTCTGGCGCGCGCCGTACCGCTCACCGGGGTGATCGACGACGGTTCGGAGCGGCGCCTCGCGGCCGATCTCGCCTACTATCCGCCGGTGCCGCAGGCCGAGGCGCTGGCTTGGTCCGGCTCGGCCTGTACGCCGCGCATCGGCTGGCAATGGGCGCTGCTCGGTTCGGCGCCGGCGCTGCCGTCGCCGCGCAAACACGCCGGCCGGCCGGTGCTGCTCGTCACCATGGGCGGCAGCGACCCCTGCGGCCTGACCTTGCGCAGCGCGCGGGCGCTCGCCCGGCTCGATCCCGTCTTCCGCGCCCGCTTCGTCATCGGCCCCGGCATGGAAAATCGCGCCGGCGTGGCGCGCCAGATCGTCGCCCTGCACGCCAATTTCGAGACCATCGAGGGCGCCGACGATCTCGCCACCGAATTCGCGCGTGCCGATCTTGCGCTGGCCGCGTTCGGCGTCACCGCCTACGAGCTCGCCGCCGCCGGCGTGCCGGCGCTCTATTTGTGCCTGGCCGAGGATCACGCGCGGTCGGCGTCGGCCTTCGAGGCGGCCGGCATCGGCCGTTCGCTCGGCGTCATCGACGCCGTATCGGACGAGAGCATCGCCCGCTGCACCTGGAAATTGCTCAACGACGCCGCCGGCCGCCGCGACATGCGCCGGGCCGGCCTGATGACCGTCGACGGCGGCGGCGCGGCGCGCATCGCGGCCGATCTCGCCGGAGCCCTCGCCGCACGCCGCGGCGGAGTGGCGCTCACAGCCGCTCGGTAAGCCGCGCCAGCGTCCTTGCGAAAGTGTCCGCCCAGTCGCCCCGCCTTGCCGGCATCATCAATTCGCAGGCCGGCGCGAACGGTTCGTAGCTTTGCGCAAAACCCGTCCAGCTCGTGTCGTAGAGGACCTTATACGTGTCCACGCCGCTGCCGGCCGCCAGCCACGACACCGCCGTCGGCGCGCTGACCACGGCGTCGAGCGAGGCGAGCAGCGCCGCGGTGCGGTCCAGCTCGGCCTTCTGGTCGAGCTGCGGCAGCGTGACGATGGGGCGGCCGCTGGCCTCGGCCAGCGCCTCGATCTCGTCCGCGCCGGCATCGTATTGCACGCTCACCACCGTGCCGGGCAGCTTGGCGATGAACGCGGCCCAGGCTTGGCGCGGCGCATATTGCACGGCGCGATGGCCGGCGACGTTGCCGCTGCGCCAGCACACGCCGATGAACGGCCCCTTGCCGGCGCCCGCCAGCACGCCGCCCCAGCACGCCAGCTCCAGCGCATCGGGCTTCAGGAAGACATGGGATCTGGGAAACGCGTCGCTGTTGGCGCGCAAAATCTTCGGCAGGCTGCCCATCTCGATGAACGCATTCGCGCCGCCGGCCTGTTTCAGCCAGCCATAGCGTGCTCGCGTGATGCCGCCCCTGGTCTCCAGGTCCCAGCCATGCACCGTGACGCCGGCGAACGAGCGCGCGAACAGCGCCGCCAGGCGCGGCTCGCATTCCACCAGGAGCGTGCCGCCGTCCTGCGCCGCGCGCGCCGCGAGTTCGGGGATCATGCTTGCGAACATCAGCTGGTCGCCGACGCCCTGTTCCGCCGTCACCAGCAGCCGCGTGCGCTTCAGGCTGTCGCCCGTCCAGCGCTTCAGCGTGTGCTCCGGCACCGGCGCCTTGCCGGAGAGCTTCAGCCGCGCCGCATAGTCGCGCCAGCCGTCTGTCAGATTGCCCCGCAGCAGATGCAGCACGGCGCGGTTCAGCCGCGCCTGGGCGTTGCCGGGCTCGAGCCTGAGGGCGCGGTCATACAGCGCCAGCGCCTCGCCGGTTGCGCCGTCGTCGGTCGTAAGGTCCGCCAGATTGGCCAGGGCCGCGGCATAGTCGGGTCGCAGCGCCAGCGCCGCGCGGTAGTGCTCGGCGGCGCGCACCGCGTCGCCCATCTCGCGATATGTCGAACCCAGTGTCAGCCACAGCTCCGGCGCGTCCGGGTCGCGGGCCAGCGCCGGCGCCAGCAGCGCCTCGGCGGCCTCGGGCCGGCCCTCAGCCCGCAGCAGGTTCGCCAGGGCGACCAGCGCCTCCAGCCGCGCCGGCTCCCGCGCCAGCACTTTGCGAAAGAAATCTTCGGCCGGCGCCGCCAGGCCGAGCACCCGCGCCGTGTTGCCGAGCGCGAACAGGACGCGCGGATCGCCCGGCCGGGCGCCGAGGGCGCTCTCGAACGCGGCGATGGCTTCGACATGGCGGCCGGCTTGCAAAAGCTTCAGGCCATGCTCATAGGGATCGGAAAGCGCGTGTGCTGGCATGACGCCAGTGTGGCGCGGTCGTCGTTAAGGCGCGCTTAAGCACGTTGCAACGGCCTTATCGCCCTGTTAACGGCGCCGGGGCGACAATTCCGCGTTGGTCCGCAAAGGCTCTCGCGCGTGTCCGTCGGTCTCGATCCAAATCTGCTGCTCAGCTTCTACCAGTCCAAGCTGGCGAGCTCGGCCGCCACGACGACGGCGCAGGGCAACGCCGCCGCCGCGTCGTCGGCGACGCAGCCGGGCGCGACGACCGCCAGCACCAGCGCCACCGCCAACGACGCGCCGCCCTGGGAGGCGACGCCGCCCGACCAGAACGCGATGGACGCCAAAGTCCTGTCGACGACGAACTTCCTCGACACCAGCAACGTGCCGCTCACCGCCTCGACCAAGGCCGACGCCAAGACCGAGCAGGACAACCAGAAGCTCTTCTCGCTCTACACCGCGGTCAACACGCTCGCCTATATCGCCAAGATGGGGCAGCGGCCCGACGCCACCGCCGGCCAGCTCGCCGGCCTCAATACGCGTTTCCAGGCCGGCCTCGCCCAGGTCCAGAGCTATATCTCGGGCACGACGTTCAACAATTTCACGCTGCAGGCCGCGACGCCGGCGGCCTCCGTCAGCTCCAGCGTCGTGGTGCCGTTCGGCGCCTTCGACTATGCGACCAAGACGCTGGTCAGCAACGCCAATCTCGGCAACGCGCTGCCCGGCCTCAGCGCCTCGGACAGTTTCACCATCGCGGTCAAGAAAGGCGGTGCGACCAGCAATGTCGCCATCGACCTGTCGCAGATCCAGGGCCCGCTGACGCTCGACAATGTCGTCTCCTATGTGAACCAGACGCTGTCGTCCGACGGCTTCGCGACGCGCTTCCAGAAAGTGCTGACCTCGGGCTCGCTGCTCGATCCGACCAAGGCGACCTACGGATTGCAGGTTTCGCCCGGCGGCAGCGAAACGGTGAGCCTGTCCTCGGCCGACGCCACGCCCTCGCTCTACCTCGCCGGCACCGCGGGCCAGGCGGTCGCGACGACCACCAGCACGACGACCGCCGGCACCACGACGTCGAGCTCGACCGCCGCCGACCAGCAGGGCCGCCTGATCAAGCTGTCGGACCTGGACACCTCGCCGACCGCCACCCTCAATGTCAGCGCGCAGCCGACCAGCGGCACCACCACGGCGCAGTCGACGGTGGTCGACGCCAGCGGCAACGTCTATGTCCTGGGCAACGCCACCGGCAATTTCGGCAACCAGGTCAACCAGGGCCAGCAGGACGCCTATCTCACCAAATACGATTCCGCCGGCAACGTGTTGTGGACGCAGATGCTGGGCAGCACCGGCACCGCCAACGGCGCCACGCTGGCGCTCGATCCCACCGGCGGCGTCGTCATCGCCGGCTCGACCACGGCGGCGCTGACCACGACCTCGGTCACCGACGGCAACACCGACACCTTCGTCGCCCGCTACGACGCCAACGGCAACCAGACCTGGGTCAAGCAGCTCCAGACCCTGAGCCAGAACCAGGCCGCTTCGGTCAGCGTCGACGCTTCGGGCAACGTCTTCATCGGCGGCCAGGTCTCGGGCGGCGTCATCGGCGCCGGCCAGACCAAGGCGGGCGGCAACGACGCCTATGTCGCCAAGCTCAGCAGCAAGGGCGCGCTGGTCTACGAGAAGCAGTTCGGCACCAGCGCCAACGACACGGTCGCGGCCACCGCGACGGCGTCCGACGGCAGCCTCTATGTCGCCAGCGTGCAGAACGGCCACGCCATCGTTTCGAAATACGCCAATGGCGACGCCACCGCGGCGCCGGTGTGGACCAGCGATCTGGGCGATCTGCAGAACGGCGGCGGCATCGGGGGCCTGGCGGTCTCGGGCAGCCAGATCTACGTCTCGGGCACGACGCAGAACGCCAATCTCACCGCCGGCGGCGCCGCCAGCGTCGCGCAGGCGAGTTCGGGCGGCAGCGACGCCTTCGTCTTCAACCTCACCGACCAGGGCAGCACCGCGGCGGCGAATTTCGTCTCCTATGTCGGCACCGGCGCGCAGGACAAGGGCGGCGCGGTCACGGTCGGCGGCGACGGCACGGTCTATCTCACCGGTTCGACCACCGGCACTTTCGCGGGCCAGTCGCGCAACGTGCCGAACGTCAGCAACGCCTTCGCCACCTCGCTGTCTGCCGGCGGTGTGACCAACTGGACCCGGCAATATGGCGGCCTCGACGGCATCTCGTCGGGCTCCGGCATCGCCGTCGATGCCACGGGCTCGAGCGTGCTCGATGCGCTCGGCCTGCCGCGCGGCACCATCAATCCCAGCCAGTCGGTCGATCTGACGACCCAGACCACGCTGCGCGCCGGCGACCAGTTCCAGATCCAGCTTCAGGGCGTGGCGGCGCGCACCGCCACCATCACCATCGACCAGGGCGAGACGCTGCAATCGCTCGCCACCAAGATCAACATCCAGCTGCAGACCTACGGCAAGGCCTCGGTCAATTACACCGGCGCGGCCGAAGGCCTGAAGATCGCGGTCAATCCCGGCGTCACGCTCGGCCTCGTCGCGGGGCCGGCGGATTTCGACGCGCTGGCGCGGCTCGGCATTCCCGCCGGCACGCTGTCGAGCCCGTCGACCGCCACGTCGTCCGGCACGTCGTCGTCGACGGCGGCGACGCCGGCGACGCAGGCCTTCGGCCTCGGCCTCGGCACCAGTTTCGATCTCACGACCACGACCGGCGCCGATTTGGCGCGCTCGCAGCTGCTCGGCGTTCTGTCGAAGATCCAGTCGGCCTACCAGACGACCAACGCGCCGCCGGCCCAGCCGGCGGGGCCGGGCAACACCAGCGGCACGGTCTCGCCATATCTGACGTCGCAGATCGCCAACTACAACCTGGCGCTCAGCATGTTCGGAGGCAGTACGAGTTCGAGTTCGACCGGCCTCACGGCCTGACCTGCGCTCACACCACTGCGTTGAACACCATTGCCTGCGACGGCTTGCCGTAATTCGCGGCGCGCGGATTGTAGGTGCGCGTCGGCGCCGCCTGGCGGTCGACCTCGGCGGCGATCGCCTTGATCATGCCTTCGCTGGCGTTGCGCACCCGCGTCAGGAGGCGGGCGTGGAGCTGCAACAGCTCGCGGAATTTCTTCGTGGTCTCGGCGAAGCGGCCGCGGAGCGGCGCCGGCGCGGCCCTGGCGGCATCCGCCGTCAGGCCTTGCGCCTCGCGGCCGTACAGCGCCGAGAGCTTCTGGATCTCCGGATCGGTGGTGCGCAGCGCCTGCGGCCTGCCGGCCTTCAGCGCCGCGATGTCGCCTTCGATGGCCTCGATCAGGCGTTCGGCCAGCTTGACCAGCCGCTCGATGCGTTCGTTGTTGGGGTTGGCGTTCAATGGGCGTGCTCCTGCGTCTTGAGGAGCTCGCGCTGCACCGAGGCGGCAAGGCCGAAGCCGCCCTGTGCGACGATCTGCTTGCCGTATTCGTCGATCATCAGCGAGCGGAACATCTCCTCGCCCTGGCCGCCGCCGGTGGGGCCGTCGCTGGAGATGCCCGAGAACATCTCGCCCAGGAACTGGGTGACGAAGACGCCTTCGAACTGCTCCGCCGCCTTCTTGGCGACGTTGGGATCGGAGGTCTTGAACGGCGTCGCCACCGGCGCCGACTGCAGCGCCGTCATCGCGGAGGCGGTGTCGAGCGCGGCACTCATCCGATCACCTGGATGTCGGCCTGCAACGCCCCGGCCGCCTTGATCGCCTGCAGGATGGAGATGATGTCGCGCGGACCGACGCCCAGCGCGTTGAGGCCGTCGACCAGGCTCTGCAGCGACACGCCTTCGTGCAGCACGGCCATCTTGTTGCCTTTGCCGTCGTCGATCTGGACCTGGGTGCGCGGCACGACCTGGGTGGTGCCGGTGTTGGAGAACGGCGCCGGCTGGCTGACCTGCGGCGTCTCGGTGACGCGGATGGTGAGGTTGCCCTGGGCGATGGCGACGGTGGAGATGCGCACGTCGGCGCCCATCACGATCACGCCCGATTGCTCGTCGATGACGACGCGCGCGGTCTCGTCGGGATCGACCTTGACCTGCTCCAGGTCGGTGAGCAGCCCCATGACGCCATGCGGATAATTGTCCGGCACCGTCAGGCGCACGGTGGAGGGATCGGTGGCCTCGGCGACGCTGCCGCCGATATAGGCGTTGAGTGCGACGGCGATGCGCGAGGCCGTCGTCAGGTCCGGATTGCGCAGCGACAGGCGCAACGAATGCTGCGAGCCGAGGTTGAACGGAATCTCGCGCTCGACGATGGCGCCGTTGGCGATACGCCCCGCCGTCGGCACGCCGCGCGTCACGCTGGCCGCGTCGCCGCCGGCGGTGAAGCCGCCGATCGCCACCGGGCCCTGGCCGACCGCGTAGATCTGGCCGTCGGCGCCGAACATCGAGGTGACGAGCAAGGTGCCGCCCTGCAGGCTCTTGGCGTCGCCCAGCGCGCTGACCGAGATGTCGATGCGCGTGCCCGAGGCTGCGAAGGCCGGCAGGTTGGCCGTCACCATCACGGCGGCGACGTTCTTGGTCTGCATCGTGGTGCCGCGGGTGTTGACGCCCATGCGTTCGAGCATGGTCTGCAGGCTCTGCTGGGTGAACGGCGCGTTCTTGAGGCTGTCGCCCGAGCCGTTGAGGCCGACCACCAGGCCGTAGCCGACCAGCATGTTGTCGCGGATGCCCTCGATCTCGACGAGATCCTTGACCCGGCTGAACGCCAGCGCCGGAACCGGCGCGGCCGTCAGGCTGGCGCCCAGGAACAGGCAGGCAAGTCGTATATAAAGTGCGCGGCGCATGAGGCGGTTCTGCTCTCTGGCATTATTCCGCGTCCCTCCCTGCCAGTATCGTGCCGGGGGCGGCGGATAAATATCCCAGTATTTTCAATTGGATATGGAGAGCGCCGGCGGCGCCCGGCCGCCGCCCGGCCGCCGCCCGGCAAGTTCTTCCCGGCAATCTGCACCGTTGGCGCAGGGCCGCCGCGACAGCGCTCGGCGCTTATGCAACTGACAATATGTCGGAAAATATTTTTGCAACCGGTACTTGAACTGCGAAATTCGTGCCCTATTTGTTCTCGAGAAGACGAGGAAAGCCATGTCCGAGCGAAGATGACGTGGGCCTTATACAGGGATTGTGCGGGTCACGCGCACCCAGCGGAGAGGATGGGCCGTGCCTTCCGGCCGAAGGCGCCGGCCGCCATGAGTCCGCAAAGTCCCGAGGGGTGCGCGTAGTGTTTGTCGGTCGGGCCTGATGGCTGGCCGCATCCGCCCCTCGCGCACCAGCACGAACCGCCGCCGGGTGCACACTGGCGGCGTTCGTGTTTTTGGGGCGGGGATTAAGTGTGAAGCGCAAAAAAAAGAATCCCTCTCCCCCATTTTGGGGGAGAGGGCAGGGTGAGGGGGTCTCTAAGGCAAGTGCAGTGCAAGAAAGCGGAAGAGAACTGGATCGGCTTGGTATCTCGACCGCCATTCTACAATTCCCGCCATCGGCACCCCCTCACCCCGCCCTCTCCCCCGCTTCGCGGGGGCGAGGGAGATGAAGTGGTGCGCATGGACTTAGAGTCCACGCCTTCCTATTTTCGCCGCATCGGAATGCGTCTTTGGATCCCATCATGTCGTCAGCGTCCGCGCGTCCCCGTCCCGCCGTGCTGTGCATCCTGGACGGCTGGGGCTGGCGGCCCGACGCGCAGGACAACGCCATCGCCGCGGCGACGACGCCGAACTACACGCGCATGCTGGCCGATTCGCCGCACGCTCTGCTGGCGACCTCGGGCCGCGCCGTCGGCCTGCCGACCGGCCAGATGGGCAATTCCGAAGTCGGGCACATGAATATCGGCGCCGGGCGCGTGGTGGCGCAGGACCTGCCGCGCATCGACCTCGCGATCGAGGACGGCACGCTGGCGAGCCGGCCCGCGCTTCTCGAACTGATCGCCAGGACGCGGGCGAGCAAGGGCGCGGTGCATGTCATGGGCCTCTTGTCGCCCGGCGGCGTGCACAGCCATCAGGCGCACATCACCGCGCTGGTGCGGGCGCTGGCGGCGGCGCAGCTGCCGGTGTTCGTCCACGCCTTCCTCGACGGCCGCGACACGCCGCCCCGCAGCGCCGCGGAATTCCTCGAGGTCTTCGAGGCCTCCATCGCGGATCTCGCCGGCGTGCGCCTCGCCACCGTGATGGGCCGCTACTATGCGATGGACCGCGACAAGCGCTGGGAGCGCGTCAGCAAAGCCTATGACGCGCTGGTCGATGCCGGCGGTGACAAATTCGCCGACGCGCAGGCGGCACTGGCCAATTCCTATCGCAACGACGTCGGCGACGAATTCGTCCTGCCTTGCGCGCTCGGCGACTATGCCGGCATGGCGGACGGCGACGCTCTGCTGTTCGCCAATTTCCGCGCCGACCGGGCGCGCGAGATCTCGCTGGCCCTGCTGGACGAAGGCTTCGCTGGCTTCGAACGCGCCCGCGTGGTGCGGTTCTGCGCCGCCGCCGGCATGACGGAATATTCCGAAGAGCTCGGCAAGCGGATGACGGCGCTGTTCGAGGCCGAGAACGTCGACGGCACGCTCGGCGAACTCGTCGCGGCGCAGGGGCTGCGGCAGTTGCGCATCGCCGAGACCGAGAAATACGCCCACGTCACCTTCTTCCTCAATGGCGGCCGCGAGGACACCTTCGCCGGCGAAGACCGCATCCTGGTGCCGAGCCCGAAGGTCGCGACCTACGACCACAAGCCCGAGATGAGCGCCTTCGAGGTCACCGCGAAGCTGGAAGAGGCCATCGCCTCGGGCATCTACGATCTCATCGTCGTCAACTTCGCCAATCCCGACATGGTCGGCCACACCGGCATCATGGCGGCGGCGATCCGGGCGGTCGATACCATCGACACCTGTCTGGGGCGCTTGCGCGCCGCGGTCGAGAGGGCGCATGGCGTGCTGCTGGTCACTGCCGATCACGGCAATATCGAGCTGATGAAGGACCAGGCGACGCATGAGCCGCACACCGCGCACACCACGCTCGACGTGCCGATCATCGCGGTGAATGCGCGGCCCGGCATCCGCCTCGCCAATGGCCGCCTCGCCGACGTGACGCCGACCCTGCTCGACCTGATGGGCCTGGCGCCGTCGCCGCAGATGACGGGGCATTCGCTGGTGGAGAATACAGATTGACGCCGCTTCGCCGCGCATTCGGCGTCGCTATTTTCGGCGTCCTTTTCCTCATCGCCGCGAAAAAGCCGCCGCATCACGCCGTGCATCACCGCGCCCGTCCGGCCCATGCCGCGCCGGCGCAGCCCGCGCCGACCCTTCCGCCGGCCGTCGAGCCGCTGCCCGATCTGTCGGGCGCGCTGCCGGCGGGCGCGGCGGCGCATCTGCCGTCGACGGCGGATCAGTTCCGTCATCTGAGGGGCGATCTCGCCAGGGGCAAGCCGGTGGTCGACTCGGCCAAGGCCCACAGCGCCGACCTCAAGCGCGAAGCACAGGCGCTGCGGCAGAAACTGATCGCCACCGCCGAGCGCGTGCAGGCGCTGGAGAAGCAGAAGATCGTGCTCGACGCCGAGATCGTGCGGCTCGCGGCGGAAGACCAGCGGCTCGCCGCCGGCTTCGCGCAGGATCGCATCGCCGTGGCGCGGCTGCTCGCGGTGATCGAGCGGCTGCAGCACGACACACCGCCGGCCCTGGCGCTGCGGCCCGACGACGCGCTCGGCGCGGCGCGCGGCGCGATGCTGGTCGGCGCCTCGCTGCCCGACGTCTACGGCAAGGCGGCCGCGCTCGCCCGCCGCATCGCGACGCTGCAGCAGACTCGCGCGGCGCTGATCGCCCGGCGGCTCGACGGCGTGCGCAACGCCGCACTCCTCAGGCAGGCCCGCATCGAGCTCGATCAACTCCTCGCGAGCAAGAGCGCCGAGGCGGCCAATGCCGACGCGACCTATGCCGTCCTGAAGACAAGGCTGGCCGCCATCGCCGAGCAGGCCCAGAACCTGGAAGCTTTGCTGGCCAAGGTCGCCGAGCTCCGGGCCCATCCGGCACAGCAGAATGTGGTGGTGATCACCGCGCAAAACGCAGGCAACGGGCCGGCGCGGGGCACTTTGCTCCAGCCCGTGGTGGGAACCCTGCTCGCCGGCCCCGGAACGGGCGGCCCGGGCATCAGCTTTGCCGCCGCTTCCGGGGCGCAGGTGGTCGCACCGGCCGATTGCGAGGTGCTTTTCGCCGGCCCTTACCATAAGAACGGACAAGTCTTGATCCTGGAAGTCACGGCTGGGTACGATCTGGTGCTGGCGGGGCTGGACCGGATCGTGGTCAAGCCCGGCGACCTGGTATTGGCCGGCGAGCCGGTCGGCGTCATGTCCGGCGCCTCTGCAATGGGAAACGCGCCGCAAATGGGCCAGAATGGCGCGCTCTACTTCGAACTGCGTCAGAACGGGCGGGCGCTGAGCCCCGCATCCCTTCTGGGACTCGACCTAAGGAAGGCAAAGAGATCATGAAGAAGTTCGCATTCGTCGGTATCGGCATGGTGGCCGGGTTCGTCGCGGCGCTCGGCCTGTTGCCGGCCGCGCATGGCGCCAACGACATGAGCGCCTATCGCCAGCTCGACCTCTTCAGCGATGCCTTCGAGCGTGTGCGCGCCAACTATGTCCGCCCGGTGGACGACAGCGAGCTGATCAACGCCGCCATCGAAGGCATGGTCTCCAATCTCGATCCGCATTCCAGCTACATGGACGCCAAGGCGTTCGCCGACATGCAGATCCAGACCAGAGGCTCGTTCGGCGGCATCGGCATCGAGGTGACGATGGAGAACGGCCTCGTCAAGGTGATCTCGCCGATCGACAACACGCCGGCGTCCAAGGCCGGCCTCAAGGCGGGCGACTACATCGCCGCCATCAACGGCGCCTCGGTGCAGGGCCTCAACCTCAACGACGCCATCGACAAGATGCGCGGACCGATCGGCAGCAAGATCACGCTGACGATCCTGCGCACCAACGACAAGACGGCGCCCAAGAAGCCGTTCGACGTGACGCTGGCGCGCGCCGAGGTCGCGGTCGACGAGGTGCGCTGGCACCGCGAGGGCGATGTCGGCTACATCCGCATGCCCGGCTTCAACGAGAACACGGCGAGCGGCCTCGAGAACGCGGTGCGCGACCTCAAGAAGCAGATCGGCCCCGGCCTCAAGGGCTACGTCCTCGACCTGCGCAACAACCCGGGCGGCCTGCTCGACCAGGCGGTGCAGGTCTCCGACGACATGCTGACCTCGGGCGAAGTGGTCTCGACCCGCGGCCGCCACGCCGAGGACACCCAGCGCTACGACGCCCATCCGGGCGACATCACCGACGGCAAGCCCGTCATCGTGCTGGTCAATGCCGGCACCGCCTCGGCCTCCGAGATCGTGGCCGGCGCGCTGCAGGATCATCATCGCGCGACGATCCTGGGCATGACCTCGTTCGGCAAGGGCTCGGTACAGACCATCATTCCGCTCGGCGAGGGCGGCGGCGCGCTGCGCCTGACGACGGCGCGCTACTACACGCCGTCGGGCCATTCGATCCAGGCCCAGGGCATCATCCCCGACATCATGGTCGCCGCCGGCAACGAGGACGACATCCCCAAGATCGCCCGTCCCAGCGAAGCCGACCTGCCGGGCCATCTCGCCGGCGAGCCGGTGACGCCGAAGGCCAACCAGACCATCATCCGTCCGCCGGCCAACCTGCCGAAGAACGGCCCGGACGGTAAGCCGTCGGACTTCCAGCTCTCCTATGCGCTGGACCTGCTGCACGGCAAGGTCGCCGCGCTGCCCGCCAAGTCGGCGTCGAACTAGGCGCGAAAGGCCGGGCGGGGACATGAACAGGCTGTTCCTGGTCGCGATGGGCGCGGTGGCGGGCTTCGCGCTCGCCGTCGCGGCCTCGCATTTCGCCTATGGCGCGATCCCGCTGTTCTCGACCGAGAGTCAGCTGGCGCGCTTCGGCGACGCCTTCCAGCGCGTCCGCGACAACTACCTGGAGAAGCCCGAGGACCGCACGCTGGTGGAGAACGCCATCGGCGGCATGCTCAGCAACCTCGACGCCCATTCGAGCTATTTCGATCCCAAGACCTTCGAGGCGATGGAGACCAAGGCGGCCGGCGCCTATGGCGGCATCGGCCTCGTCATCTCGGTCAAGGACGGCATCCCGACCGTGGTTCAGCCGATCGAGCAGACCCCGGCCTCGCGCGCCGGAATCAAGAAGGACGACATCCTCGTCGCCATCGATGGCGTGGCGATGAAGGGCCACACTATCGACGACGTCTCCAGCCGCATGCGCGGCACCGTCGGCACCGACGTTTCGCTGACCGTGGCGCGCGGCGCCGCCAGGCCGTTCGATCTCAAGCTGACGCGCGAGGCCATCGAGGTGGAGCGGCTGACGTATCGCCGCGAAGGCGACGTCGGCTACATCAAGATCGTGGCGTTCTCGGACCGCACCGATCCGGATCTGCGCCTCGCGGTCGCCGCCCTGAAGCGCCAGATCGGCCCCTCGCTCCGGGGCTATGTCGTCGACCTGCGCAACAATGGCGGCGGCGTGCTGCAGGCCTCGATCGACGTCTGCGACGACTTCCTCAACGAGGGCGAGATCGTCTCGGTGCGCGGCCGCGGTGCCCAGAACATCGAGCGCTACGACGCTCATTACGGCGACATCGCCGAGGGCAAGCCGATCGTCCTTTTGATCAACGGCGGCACAGCCAGCGCCTCGGAGATCGTTGCCGGCGCGCTGCAGGACCATCACCGCGCCACCGTCCTCGGCTCGCTGTCCTTCGGCAAGGGCTCGGTGCAGTCGATCATGCCGCTCGACAACGGCGCCGGCGGCGCGCTGCACATGACGACGGCGCGCTACTACACGCCGGCCGGCCGCTCCATCCAGGTCACCGGCATCGTCCCCGACGTCGTGGTCTCGGGCGGTCCGGACGCGCCGGACTATGAGCGCGAGGTCGAGCTGCCGCATCACCTCCTGGCCGAAGGCCCGGCTGCCAAGCCGCTCGCCAAGGCCATCGAGCCGGAAGCCGGCCGCAGCTACGACGATTTCCAGCTCACCATGGCGCTGGCCTTCCTGCACAAGACGCTTGCTGCGCAGGGCGTCCCGCCGCCCCACACCTGAATGCGGTTCGTTAACCGCTCCGTAACCGTAAAAAGCGCTATTCTGCCGCCATGGCTGCGAGCAGCATGACCGGCGACGGCGCGCCTTCCGATGCCCGGCCTCGGCGCGGGCTGCGGCTGCTTGCCTTTGGTTATTTCGGCCTTTTCGCGCTGCTCGTCGTCTTGGGCATCGTCGTCGCCCTGTTCGGCGATCCGCGCGCCGGCGAGCCCGTGGTCCGCTTCACGCTGCCGCAGATACCGCGCAGCGTCGCCGCGACGCCGCTGCACAACACCGGCGCCAATCCGGTCGCGCCCGTCGCGCCCGCGCCGAGGCCGGGCGAACCGGTGCCGCCGCCGGCCCTGGTGCCCTCCACCGTCACCCAGCCCGTCTACGCCGGCACCGCCCTGGTCGCAGATCCGGCGCTGATCGAGCCCACCGACACCGGCCCCCTGCCGCGCATCGCCGCCGACGGCACGCCGCCCGAGCGCGCCTATGCCGCGCCGGCGCTCGACAACGGCAAGCCGCGCATCGCCATCGTCGTCAGCGGCCTCGGCATCAGCGCCAAGATGACGGCCGCGGCGCTCGCCAGCCTGCCGCCGCAGGTGACGCTGGCCTTCGCGCCCTACGCCTCCGACGTGCAACGCTGGGTCGGCGAGGCGCGCCGCGAGGGCCACGAAGTCCTGCTCGAAGTGCCGATGGAGCCGTTCGATTTCCCCGACAGCGATCCAGGCCCGCACACGCTGCGCTCCGGCGTCGGCGAGGACGCCAACACCGAGCGTCTGGTCTGGGCCCTGACGCGCTTCACCGGCTACACCGGCGTCACCAACCTGCTCGGCGGTCGCCTGCTCTCCGATCCCGATTCGCTGGAACCGGTGATGACCTATCTGGCGCGCCGCGGCCTGCTGTTCTACGACAACGGCGCGGCCAGCCACTCGGCGGCGCCCGACGTCGCGGCGCGCACCGGCGTATCCTTCGCCCAGGCCACCGCCACCATAGACACCATACAGACCGCGATGGAGATCGACCGCCAGCTCTCCGAGCTCGAGACCGCCGCCCGCGCCCATGGCTCGGCGTCGGGTTCGGGCTTCCTCTATCCAGTGACGCTCGAACGCGTCACGCAATGGGCGCAGGGTCTGCCCGGCCGGGGCTTTGTTCTGGTGCCCGCATCGGCCATAGTTCTCCCGAAGAAATAGCGCGGCCGATTTCTCATGTCCCGCCACAGCGGCCACCTCAAGCATGACGACCTGCCGTACCGTCCGTGCGTCGGCATCATGCTGATCAATCGCGAGGGCCTGGTCTTTGTGGGCCGCCGCATCGACCAGACGGTCGAAGGCTGGCAGATGCCGCAGGGCGGTATCGACGACGGCGAGACGCCGGCTGCGGCGGCGCTGCGCGAGCTCGAGGAAGAAACCGGCACCGGCAAAGCGACCATCCTCGCCGAGATGGACGAATGGCTGACCTACGACCTGCCGTCGCACCTCCTCGGCACCGCCTTTCACGGCCGCTATCGCGGCCAGCGCCAGAAATGGTTCGCCATGCGCTTCACCGGCGAGGACGGCGATATCGATATCAAGACTGCCGAGCCCGAATTCGCCGCCTGGAAATGGCTGGCGCTGGAGGCGCTGCCGCGCCTCATCGTGCCGTTCAAGCGCGACACCTACGCCAAGGTCATCGCCGCCTTCCGCGACGTCGCCGGCCCCGTCGCGTGACGGCAAAGCGCCCGCCGCTGGTGATGATCCATGGCGCCTTCTGCGGCCCGTGGGTATTCGACAAATTCCGCGAACCGTTCGAGGCTGCCGGCTACAAGGTGCATGCGCCGCCTCTGCGTCACCACGCCGAGGGGGCCTCAGGCAGCGAAGGTCAACATAAAACGGCCGGAGCGAGCCGCGCACTTGGCGCGACGAGCCTCACCGACTACGCCCGCGACCTCGAAAAATTCATTGCCGAACTCGACGTGCTGCCCGTTCTGCTCGGCCATTCTCTCGGCGGCCTCCTGGCGCAGATGCTGGCGGCCAAAGGCCTCGCCCGCGCGCTGGTGCTGCTGGCGCCGTGCCCGCCCTGGGGCATCATGCCGTCGACGCTGTTCGAGATCGCCTCGGCCCAGACCATGCTGCTGGCCGGCGATTTCTGGAACCAACCGCTGAAGCCCGACTATTGGGTCGCCGCCGCCAACTCGCTCGACCGTCTGCCGCCCGCCGAGCGGCTCAAGGTGTTCCAGCGCTTCGTGCCCGAATCGGGCCTTGCCACCTTCGAGATCATGCATTGGGCATTCGACGCCAAGCGCGCCGCGCTGGTGAACGCGCGCGACGTCACCTGCCCGATCCTGGCCCTCAGCGGCGCCCACGACCGCATCAATCCGCCCTCCACCGTCCGCCGCATCGCCGAGCGGTACAAAGGCCGTGTCGTCTACGAAGAACTCCCGGGCCACAGCCATTGGCTGATCGGCGAACCCGGCTGGGAGAAGATCGCCGCGCGCAGCGTGACCTGGATCGACGAGGTCGTCGGCGTCGAGGGCAAGAGGGCGAAGAGCAGGCCCGCTTAATTCGTCGCCGTCGTCGCGTCGAGGTGTTTCTTGAAGTCCTTCATGAAGGTCTGCAGCGTGTCGACCGAGGCGATCTGCGCCGCGGCATCGCGGAACGAGGCGCCATGCGCGTCGATGCGCGCCGCGACCACGGCGAAGGCGCTGCCGTCGGCGCTGGCTTTCATCTTGGGCCCGAAATGGTCGCGCAGCCGGTCGAGGCTGGTCTCGTCATTGGCGAGCGAATAGGCGACGGCGGCGCGCATGACCTCTTCGCGTTCGCCGGCGCCGAGTGGGGCGGCGTCGCTCCAGCGCGGGCCAAGCAGTTCCTCGGCCTTCTGGCCGGCGACCGCCCAATTGCCGCTCTCCCAATAGATGTCGGCGCGGAGCCTTGCGGTGTCGGGCGCCGCGTCGACGGCGATGAGGTCGAGCGCGTTGTTCCACTGCTTGAGTGCCGCGAAGGCGCGCGCTTCCAGCAGCAGGCGTTGATGGTTGACGTCGTCGGGCAGGGTGCTGATCGCGGTGGTGCGGATGGTGTCGAGCGCGGCCTGAGGTTTCTGGTCCATCAGCTGGAGCATTGCGAGCTTTGTCGCGACCTGGGCCCGCGCCACGCCATCGAGGCGCTTGGTGATCTGGTAGTTGAGAAGGTCCGCGGCCGGGCCGAGCAGGTCGACCGCTGCCAGCCGGTCCGCCATCCGCCGGATCATCTCGTCGCCGTCCGGCCCGATCGGCGTCAGGTCGATGAAGTCGTAGAAGATCGCCAGCGCCTCGACCGGCGCCACCTTGTCGGCCTTGCCCTTGATGAAAAGCTCGGCGAAGGCGCCGCGCATGTCGTCCTGCGCCTGGCGCGCCATATCCTCGTTGGGAAACGCCGCCGCCGCGACGCGCAGCGTGTGCAGTCCGTCGCGCCAGCGCTGCCGGCCGAAATACAGCGATGCCAACTTGCGCAGCGTCTTCATTTCCAGCAGGTCGCCGCGCCAGCGGAAGCGCAGCTTCTCCAGCGCCGCGATGGCGGCATCCCGGGTCATCACGCCGGCCTTCAGCGCGGCATCGATGCGGTAATAGATCGCCTCGGCCGCGGCGCGTTCGTCGCCACTCTGCTCGATGGCGTTGAACACCACGGCCGCTTCGTGGCCGCGATTTTCCGCTGCCAGCAGTCGCGCCCGTACCACGTCGGCCTCGATCGCCAGCTTGCGATCGATGCCTTGCGGCAGGCGCGCCACCGCCGCGTCGGCGATTTCGAGATGTCCTTGCCCCAGCGCCGTCTGCGCCTTGGCGATGCGCTGGCGCGCCTGCCCGTCGGGCTGGTACTGGTTGAGCACCGGCTCGGCGCGGTCGAGGTCGGCACGCGCATTGTCCCAGTCTTCCTGCGCGGCTTCGATCAGCCCGCGCCAGTAGGCGGCGTGGCGGTCGGCGTCGAAGGCGGCGCCGGCAATGTCGTTGTGGGCGTCGCGATAGCGGCCCATCTCGTAATCCGCCGCGGCGCGCATGGTCTGAAGCTGGCGGTCGCTTTGCAGCGCCGGATCCTCGGCCTGCATCAGGCCGATTACGCCAAGCGCCTCGGCGGCAAACCCATTGCCGAGATAGAACCGCGCCAGCACCAGCCGCGCATGCGCCGCATCGCCGGGCGCAAGGCGCGCGGTCGCGGCGCGCAGGCGCCGTTCGGTGGCGAGGAAACTGCCGCCGGTGAATTTGGCCCAGTTGGCGAAGTCGAGGAAGGATGGCCCGATGCCGCGCATCGCGACGGCGGCGGGCGAATCGGCCACCGGCATGGTCGGCGGCGTCAGCGCGAGACCGCCCGGATGGGTGATGGTGACGCGGGTGCGGTCGATACCGACCGCGAGATCGTCGATAAACGGCGTCAGCGCCAGGCCCGACGCGGTCTTGAGCACGCCGAACTCGACATAATCGTGCGGCGCCAGCATGGCGCGGCCGGCGGCGGCGGGCACCAGGATCAGCTGGTCGCCGGCGACGGGATCGGTCAGCGTCACCGGATGCGTCGCCCCCGGCAGCAGCGTGCTCAGCGAGGAATGCGTCGCGTCGTCCTGGTTGCGCGAAAAGCCGATGGCGATGGGCTGCTCGCCGACCTGGGCGGCGATCACGACCTTCAGGTTCGAGCCGTCGGCATGGGCGCCGATCTCGGCCGGCTGCTTCAGGGTGATGCGCAGCACGCTGACGCCGTCGGCCGAGGCGGCCTCGACGGCGACGGGATAGTCGCGCAATTCGTTCTTCAGTTTCACCGCGTCGAGCGGGGCGGCGCCCTGCAGCACGATCCACGCCGTCAGGCCGCGCATGAACACCGCCGAGCCGCGATTGGCGGCCCCGGCGAAGGTCAGGATCGCGCCGCTGCGGGTGAGTTGTCCGTTGGCGTCGGCGGTGGGCGCCGCTGCAGGCTGCGCCGCATTGGGATCGGGTGTTGCGGCGGGTGGTGTCGCGGCAGCCGGCGCAGCCGGCGCGGGCTGCGGTGGCGGCGCCGCGGCCGCCGGCTTGTTGGCATCGGCCAATCTCTGCGCCGTGGCTGCGATGGCGGCGGCCTGCGCGTCCGAAACGGCGGAGGTCGCGGGCTTTTTCGGCGTCGGCGCCGCTGCGGTCAGTGCGGTGACCGTCGGCTTGGTGGTGCCCGGGGGGTGATAGGAATCGGCGTCGGTCCTGGGTGCCAGGACGTCGACCACGATCCTGCTGCCGTCGCGAAAGTCGTGAAAACCGGACGCGGAGTCGGTGTCGAACTCGACGATGGTGCCCTTGCCGTCGATGCGCCAGGCGGCGTTCTTCACCCAGGGCGGCGCGAAGCGTGCGATGGCGGAGACGTCGACGCGCGCCAGCGCCTCGAAGCGGATGCCGAGCTTGCCGGCGCCGGGGAACACCGCGTATTTGACCGTCTGTGGCCAATCGAACACCAGGCGCGTGAAATTCTGATAGGCGCCGGAGCGCACCGCGATCTGCGGCAGCGTTGCGACGTCGATCGTCTTCGGCGGCGGCGGTGGCAGGGGCGGCAGGTCGGGCGGCGTACCGGCGAAGCTGCTCGGCACCAGGTCGATGGCGAGGCGGTTGCCGACTTCGCTCGAATGAATTCGCACCGGCTGCGCCAGCGCGAAGCGATAGGTCCTCCCGTCGGCATCGATGCGGGCACCGCTCGCATAGGCGGTGAGATTTTGCGCCAGCGTCGCCGCGCTGACGCTGGTCTTGCGGTCGAAGACGAGGGTCAGCACGCCGCCGTTCACCGTGGCTGTGGCATGAGTCATCGGCGCGAAGCTGAAGAGCAGGCGGGCATAGCCGGTATCGCTGCTGACGCTCACCGTGTCGGCCGCAGCCGGCGTCGCGCCGGCGGACGCAAGCAGGCACGCCGCCACAACGAGGCGGAGCAGGCTGGTGCGCGTGGTTGCGGGCTTCATCGCAAAGGACGTCCCTGATCCTTGTCCGCGGTCACTGTGGACGGCGCCGCCTTAACCTTCCGTAAACCGTAAAAGCCCTGCCGCATCCCGGGCCTAGCCGCCGGTCGGCTTGACCGGCGCGATCGCGGTCGGCGGACCGCTGGCGGCAGCCGGCGCCGTCGCGGGCTTGGCGGGGGTCGTCGTCGCGGGCGGCGGCTGGGTCGCGGCAGTCTGCGTCGCGGACGTGGCTGCCGGAGACGTGGCTGCGGCAATGGCTGGTTTGGCGGGTGGCGTCGCGGCGGCCGTCGTCGGTTTGGCGGGCGGCGGTGCCGCTGCGCTGGCCGGCTTGATCGGGGTCACGTGATGCACGGCCGGCTTGTGCGGCTTGGGCGGTGCGGCGGCCTGGGCCGGCGGCGGCGCCGGTGGTGTGGCAGCAGGCGGGGTCTGGACCGGCGGTGCAACCGGCGGCGGTGCGATGGCTGGCGGCGGTGTCAGGGCGGCGGTCTGCAGCGGCGTGACGACGGGCGAGCCGTCCGCGGTGGAGAGCGGCGCCGGCGGCGCGGCATCGGCGGAGGTCGGCGGCGTCGGGCAGGCGGCGGCTGGCGCCGGCTCCGGCAGCTTCAGCAGCTGGGCGAGCTTGACGGTCAGCTTTTGCGCCGAATCGGGATTCATCTTGGCGAGGATGGCGCCGAGGACGGCTGGCTTCATCGCCTTGGCGACCGGGATCAGCACCTCGTCGGGCAGCGTGTTGAAGATCGCGGCAGCCTTGGCCGGCGCCATGCCGTCGGGGCCGTAAGATTTCACCAGCGAGGCGATCTGCGCCTCCTGCGCGGTGTCGCGCTGCGCGAGGAGGCCCTGGATCTGGGTCTGCAAGTCCTTGAGGGCGCCGATCTTCTGGTCGACGCGGCCTTCGCCGGCATTCAGCAGGTTCTCGCGCATGGCCAGGCCGCGCTCGCGCGCGTCGAGCTCGGCCCGGCGGCGCGTCAGGCTGGACAGCACGTCGACCTCGGCGGCGCTGGCGACGGTGCCGTTGTCGTCGGCGTAGTCCGGCGTCGCAGGCCCGTCGCTGCCGGCCAGCGGCGCCAGGCCGGAATTGTCCGGCATGTCGGGATCGGCCGTCGCCACCGCTTGCGCGGCGCGGGCGATGTCGACGCCCTTGATCGCCAGAAGTCCGCCGCCGACGATGACCACCGCCGGCAAGAGACGCAAATATCTGAAAACCGATTTCATCGTACCGCTCTCAACGCGTCGAGACGCTTCATGATGCTGCCGGAAGGCAGGTTGCCGGCGCCGGTGGCGGCCGCCTGCGTGCGCTGCGCCGTGCTCGCGTCGCTGGCGCGGTCGAAGCGCTCGGCGATGCGCTCGCCGGACGCGGTGAGCAGCGACAATTCGTCGATGATGCCGCGGGCCCGGGCGAGGCGCTCGTCGAGCGTGTCGGCGGCGCCGCTGGCGGTGGCTTTCAGGGCGCGCATCGAGGCGCCGGCATTGGTGATGGCGACGTTGAGCTCGCCGATGGTCGATTTGAGGCCTTCCTGGCCGCGGCGCACCGCGGCAAGCCGGCGCTCGAGCACCATGCAATAAACCAGCGTGACGGCAAGAAGGCCGGTCAGCACCAGTTCGACGATCAGGCCGAGTGTCATGTGCATCTTACAATCCCCTTGAGGCGTCGGTGCGTTCGACCGCTTCGTCGATGCGCACGGCGACTGAGGCGCCGACACGCCCCATGCGGCCCTTGAGCAGCGGCACGCCGCGGCAGCGCATCTCGATCTTCGAATCCGGCGAGGCGTTGAGCATGATGGTCTGGCCGACTTCCAGGTTCATCATCTTGTTCAGCGGCATGGTCTGCTCGTCGAGGATGGCGTCGATCTCGACCTTGGTGGACCACAGCTCGGTGGCGAGATGGCTTTCCCAGATTGAATCGCGACCGAATTTCTCGCCCATGAACTGCTGCAGCAGCAGCTTGCGGATCGGCTCCAGCGTGGCATAGGGCAGCAGCAATTCGGTGCGCCCGCCGCGATCTTCCATGTCGATGCGCAGCTTGACCAGAATGGCGGCGTTGGCGGGCCGCGCGATGGCGGCGAAGCGCGGATTGGTCTCCAGGCGATCGAGGCTGAAATTCACCGGCGCCAGCGGCTCGAAGGCGGCGCACATGTCCTGCAGGATCACTTCGATCATGCGCTGGACCAGGGTGCGCTCGATGGTGGTATAGGGCCGACCCTCGATGCGCATCGCCGAGGAACCGCGCCGGCCGCCGAGCAGCACGTCGACGATCGAATAAATCAGGTTGGAATCGACCGTGAACAGGCCGTAATTGTCGAGTTCCTCGGCGCGGAACACCGCCAGGATCGCGGGCAGGGGAATCGAGTTCAGGTAGTCGCCGAAGCGGATCGAGGTGATGCTGTCGAGGCTGACCTCGACATTGTCGGAGGTGAAATTGCGCAAGCTGGTCGTCATCAGCCGCACCAAGCGGTCGAAGACGATTTCCAGCATGGGCAGGCGCTCATAGGAGACCAGCGCCGAATTGATGATGGCGCGGACGCCGGACTTGTCCTGCAGCTGGTCGCTGTTGACGTCGAAGCCGAGGAGCGAGTCGATCTCCTCCTGGTTCAGGATGCGCTCGGCGGTGCCGCCATTGCCGGTGACCGAAATGGTCTCGGCGGCGGGCACGGCTTCGGTCTTGTCGGCGTTTTCTTGGGCGTCGTCGGCCATGAGGTCTCCGTTACTGCACGAGCATTTGCTTGAGGAGGACGTCGCGCACGCGATAGGGCGCGGCGGACGCATTGATGCGGCGCAGCAACTCTTCCTTCAGGCGCACGACCCCGGCCGAGCCCTTGAGGTCGTCCATGCGCAATTCACGCAGATAGCCCTGGAACTGGTCGACGATGCGCGGCGTCAGCGCGGTGATGCCGGCCTTCTCCTCGGGGCTGTCGAGTTCGAGCGAGACCGACAGTTTCAGGTAAGCCGGCGTCGAATCGGCGCCCTGGATGTTCACCAGGATGTCCGGCATGTCGTAGAAGGTGATGTTCGGCGGCGTCACCGGCAGCGGCTCGGGTGCGCCGGCGGCAAGCTCGGTCGGCTTGGCGGACGAACCGGCGAAGAAGAACCAATAAGCGCCGCCGCCCAGCGCCAGCAACAGGATGACGCCTGCGCCGCCGAACAGGATCAGCTTGTTGCCGAGCAGTTTCTTAACGAAACCTTGCTTGGGTGCGTCCGCCGCGGCGGCATCGCCGTCTTTCTTCTCGGCGTCGTCCGCTTCCGGTGCCGCCTGCTTCTCTTTCTTCGCCACGCGTGGATGCCCTTCGCGAGAAATCTCAGAGGCGAAGTTAGGCAGACGTGGTTAAGAACCGGTTCAAATCGTCCCGCCCAAACCGCCAATGTGGAAATTCTTGCCGGGCAAGGCGCGCGCTTCGTGCTGCACGTTGTGCGGAAAAGCGAGGCAAATGGCGGCTTTTGCTTTGGCACGCCCGGTGCAGCACCCGTGGCGAACCAGAACGGTTCCAGAGGCCCCGATGGATAATTCGCTTCTCATCAGTCTGTCGCACCAGATCGCGTCCTATCGCTCGATGGACGTGATCGCGAACAATCTCGCCAACGTCTCGACGCCCGCCTATCAGCGCGAAGAGCCGACATTCGGCGAGTATATCCTCAACGTGCCGCCAGCCGAGGGCCAGAGCGGCAACCAGCAGCTCAGCTTCGTGCAGGACACCGGCGTCGTGCGGGACCTCAGCGAAGGTCATCTCGACACCACCAATGCGCCGTTCGACATGGCGATCCACGGCAAGGGGTATTTCGCCGTGCAGACCGCCGCCGGCGAACGCTACACCCGCAACGGTCATTTCACGCTCGACGCCTCCGGCCAGATCGTCACCTCCAACGGCGACGCGGTGCAGGGCGACGGCGGCGCCATCACCATCACGCCGGACGACGGCGAGGTGCATATCGCGCAGGACGGCACGGTCAGCGGCAAGAACGGCCAGATCGGCAAGATCCGCGTCGTCGACTTCGCCAGTCCGCGCGCCCTCACCAAGGAAGGCGCCAGCCTCTACGCCGCCGACGGCCAGTCGCCGGTCACCGCCGACAGTTTCACGCTGCAGTCGGGCATGTTGGAGACCTCGAATGTCGAGCCGGTGGTCGAGATCAGCCACATGATCGAGGTCATGCGGGCCTACCAGGCCACCGCGACTTTGACCCAGACCCAGGAAGACCTCATGCGCCAGGCGATCGACAAGCTTGGCAGTATGCCGAATTAAGGAGACTTAGGACATGCGCGCTCTCTCGATCGCGGCGACCGGAATGCTCGCCCAACAGACCAATGTCGAAGTCATCGCCAACAACCTGGCGAACATGAATACGACCGGCTTCAAGCAGCAGCGGGCCGAGTTCCAGGACCTGCTCTACCAGAACGTCTCGATGCCTGGCGCGAACTCGTCGGATTCGGGCACCGTGCTGCCCAGCGGCGTTCAGATCGGCGCCGGCGTGCGCACCGCGTCGGTCTATCGCGTCACCAGCCAGGGCGACCTCAAGAACACCTCCAACCCCTACGACGTCGCCATCCAGGGCCCCGGCTTCTTCCGCGTGCAGCAGCCCGACGGTACCGACGCCTTCACCCGCGCCGGCGATTTCGGCCTGTCGCCGCAGGGCGAACTCGTCACCGACCAGGGCTACACGGTGGCGCCCGGCATCGCCATTCCCAACACGGCGTTGTCGGTCGCGATCAACGCCCAGGGCCAGGTCTCCGTCACCGTGCCGGGACAGACCGCGCCGCAGGTCGTCGGCACGCTGGAACTGACGCGCTTCGCCAATGAGGCGGGCCTCAAAGCCGTCGGCAACAATATGTTCCTGGAGACCGCCTCGTCGGGTTCGCCGCAGTCGGGCGTGCCCGGTGCCGCGGGCTACGGCACGATCCAGCAGGGCTTTCTCGAAACCTCCAACGTCAATGCGGTGGAGGAGATCACCTCGCTGATCACGGCGCAGCGCGCCTATGAGATGAATTCCAAAGTGGTCACCGCGGCGGACGAGATGCTGCAGGACACCGCTCGCCTGGGAGGGTCATAACGATGTTTCTCCGTCTCGCATTCTTCGTCGCCGCCTTGCTGGTCGCCTATCCGGCCTTCGCCGACACCGGCATGCGCGTCGTGGTGCCCAACCGCGACATCGCCCGCGGCGAAACCATCGGCGAGTCCGACCTCGCCTATGGCACGATCGCCTCGACCAACGTCTTCTCGGGTATCGCCACGACGATGGACGCCCTCAAGGGCATGGAGGCGCGCCGCATGCTGCGCGCCAACGAGATCGTGCGCGTCGACGACGTTCGCCATCCCATCGTCGTCGCCAAGGGCTCGATCGTCACCATGACCTTCGAAGCGCCCGGCGTGACGCTGACCGCCGTCGGCCGCGCCATGGCCGAGGGCGGCATCGGCGAGACCATCACGGTGCAGAACCCGGCCTCATTCCGCCAGATCAGTGCCATCGTCACCGGGCCCGGCGCGGTACGCGCCGCCAGTTCGGCCCTCAACATCTCCGCGCCCGCCACCGTCGCGCTGGCCCACTGAAGGATACGCCCATGTCCCGGCACCTGACGAAACTTCTTAGCCTGACGGTCTGTCTCGCGGCGCTCGGCGGCTGCACCGCGGTCGACCGAATCCGCGAGATCGGCGATCCGCCGAACCTGGCCGCGATGTCCGACCCGGCCTCGCCGGTGAACGCGGCGCCGCCCGCCGTGCCGATGCCGCCGCCGCCCGAGCCGTCGCGCGCCGTCAATTCGCTTTGGGCCGCAGGCTCGCGCAGCTTCTTCCACGATCCGCGCGCCAGCCGGCCGGGCGACATCATCACGGTGAACATCTCCGTGGCCGATGCCGCCAAGCTCAACAATTCGACGACCCGCACGCGCACCAATGCCGACGACGCCAATTTGACGAATTTCTTCGGCCTGGAGACGCCGCTCGCCGCTTCGACGGGCGCCGATCCGTCCAGCCTGGTGAAGATGGGTTCGGATACGTCCAACGCCGGCGCCGGCACGATCGACCGTTCCGAAAGCATCAACCTGACGCTGGCCGCGCTCGTCACCCAGGTCCTGCCCAACGGCAACATGGTGATCGGCGGCCATCAGCAGGTGCGCGTCAACAACGAGCTGCGCGACCTGCAGGTCGCCGGCATTGTGCGCAGCGAGGACATCACCAGTGCCAACACCGTCGATCTCAGCCAGATTGCCGAGGCGCGCATCTCTTACGGCGGCCGCGGCACGGTCAGCGACGTGCAGCAGCCGCGCTACGGCTCGCAGCTGTTCGATATCCTGATGCCGTTCTGATCGAGCAGGACGAAATCCGCTGTTGGTGGGCGGAGGGGCCAAAGCGAAACGGCCGGGACGCAAGAGCCCGGCCGTTTTGTCATGCGATCTTCATGCTGGAAAAGCGAGGGGACGGATCAATCGTCCCGGTAAACCTTCTCACGCCGCTCGTGGCGTTCCTGCGCTTCCAGCGACAGCGTCGCGATCGGGCGCGCGTCGAGGCGCTTGAGCGAGATCGGCTCGCCGGTCTCCTCGCAGAAGCCGTAGGAACCGTCTTCCAGCCGGCGCAGCGCCGAGTCGATCTTGGCGATCAGCTTGCGCTGGCGGTCTCGGGTCCTGAGCTCGAGCTGGCGCTCAGCCTCGGTCGAGGCGCGGTCCGCCAGGTCGGCATGCGGCACGGTCTCGGCCTGCAGGTTCTGGATCGTCTCTCGGCTCTCGCGGAGGATCTCGTCTTTCCAGTTGTTGAGCTTGCGGCGGAAATATTCCCTTTGCCGCTCATTCATAAAGGGTTCGCTCTCCGACGGCTTGTAACCGGACGGAAGTTGGGTACCCATGCGCACTCCCCTTCAACATGGAACGCGTGACAGAGGGCCGGGGTTATAGCGATGCCCGGCTGCCCGTCAATCGGCTTTCGTTAACGCAGTTACCGGGCAGGACGAAGGCTTGGCGCGGCGCGCGTGAGGTTCCGCGCGGTTCCGGCGGTTCCCCGCGCCCAGTCGGCCGATCCGGCAAGACCCGCCAGCAACAGATAGGCCGTCAGCGCGGTCTCCGCCTCGGCCAGCGGCGCCACCGGGGCCGGTCCGAACGTGCCATAGGCCTGCACCGCCGCCATCGCGGTCACGAACAGCCAGAGCGCGGCGTCGCCGACACGTGTCCGGCTCGGCACGGCGCGGGCATAGAGGGCGGCGCCGGCCACCAGGAGCGCGATCTCCAGCGGAAAGCTGAGCCAGACATGCCGCCACAGGCCGAAACCGACCTTGAACGCATTGCCGAGCAGCGGCAGGTCGGGGACGTGCACTACCAGGTCGAGCAGCCAGTGTGAAAACGCCGCGCCGGCCACCACCGCGGCCGCCGCAACACGCCGCTCGCGCCGGAACAGCGCTACCACGGCGCCGAGCGCGGCCGACAGCGCCGCCGCGCCGATCAGGCCGTGGGTATACGGCATATAATAGAGGTCGAGCGAACTGCCTTCGCTGAGTCCCTTCACGATGCGCAGCTTCTCGATATTCAGCATGACCAGGCCCGACCACACGATGTCGAGCCACTGCACCGCGACGAACAGCAGCCACAGCGGCAAGCGCTTCTCTGCGGCCTTGGCGGCGAACGACACGCCGTAATGTCCAATGAACATCTAGCTCTCCTGCGCTTTGCGGCCGATGCGGCCAAGGTGGGTGAAACCAAAACCGACGCCGTATTTCAGGCCGTAGCCGAGCGCCCGGTCGAAGCCGACATGGGCGAGCCAGATCAGCGCGAGGCTCACCGCGAGGGGCTCGGCCAGTGCGATGCCGAGTGCCGCCAGGACCAGCGGCCCGACCGTCGAGTGTGCCGCGTTATAGGCCGCGGCGCCGGCGCCCGGCCCGGCGACGTAACCGATGAAGCTCAGATCCGGCGCCAGAAACAAAAGTACGAACAACTTCCAGTCGCCGCCTGCGTGTCCATAGAGCGCCGCGGCGCCGGCCAGCAGTGCCAGGCCTTCGGTGCGCAGCAGAAGGCGCACGCCTCCGACCGCTGCATCCTTCGATGTCGTCTCATTCGCCATGTCGCGCGCCTCGTGAGATCGCAGCGGAGAATGGCGGCGCGCGGGTTATCCGGGAATTGGCGAAGTGTGTTGGGTCGATATATGAAATTATTTAGACGAAGGGCCCCAGCCTTGGCGGGGACGACGCTGCGACCAGCAAAAAGGCCGCCCGAAAGGGGCGGCCTTTTTTCCGTCTCGCATTGGTTGCGGGGACAAGATTTGAACTTGTGACCTTCAGGTTATGAGCCTGACGAGCTACCGGGCTGCTCCATCCCGCGTCACCTAATTTCCTTTTGAAAAACAGCAACTTATACCGCTTTCAAATTTCATCTCGCTTCGACCGAATCTAACCTGGGTAAGTTTTTGGGTAAGAGATCGGTCGGAAGCGGCTTTTTGTCTTGCCGGGACACTACTCCGCCTACTCCAAGAGGGCGAGCAAATAATATCCTTTTGAATCAGCCGTTTATTGGCTATCCCCAATGGCGCCCCGTCAAGCAGATGCAGGAAATCGCCATTTGGCGGGCTTTGTCGCCGAAAAGAGCAATTCGAGCCCGAGACGAAAGGACGAGATATTGGCAATGGGCGATGCGTCCAGATCGGCGCGTTCATTCGAGAAAATCGAGAAGGCCGATCTCATTCGCCTGGGTGAAATCGCCGTCGATGTCTTGAAACGCGAGCTCGCCCGGCTGCATGGAATGTCCGAGCTCGACGAGTACAGCCGGATCGTCAACATGTGCCTGTGCCAAGGCGCGGCCGAGCACTGCCTCAACTACGAATCCGGAAAGAGCTGCGGGGTGAACGATTTCGAAGTGTGGGCTTTTTTCTACCCGCTGGAGATTTTTCGCTTCGGAAACGCCGAACCGGTGACGGCGGACTTCGGGCCGTCGAAATTCGGTCGAAACCCGCTCGATCCGAAGACGTTCGAGGGGCGGCGTGTCAATGTGTTCTGGCGCGCAATTCCGGAAGACGGCCCGGCGCTCGATCCGGATGGACCCGTCCGCCACTACTTTCGGAAATCGCGCTCGGCGACGGCCTGCGAACTGCGGAAGAACCCAGCCCTCAAGGTCTGGCCGGATAATCAGGTCGGCGAAGTCATGTGGAACCCCAGGCGTTTTGGCGCACCGGGCAGCTACGACCCTTGGGAATAGGGGGCAAGCTCCGCACGATGCGGAGAATACGGGGGCTAATCTCCGCAAAACGTGTGGAGACTAATTGGGCGGGGTTCAAGCCTCCGGCTGAACCCCTGCCTGCCGGCGAGGCCGGGGCTAGCAAGGGGAAGGACGGAGGCGGCGAGGGGTATCTCCCATTCTGCACGGAGCCGAAGGCGGAGGAAGAACGGGGAAACGACGCCGCAGCCCGAAGGGGGAATCCTTCCGCGCGCGAGGGGCGGCGCCCCTTAGCCCTCAGGATCGATTTTGACGGCGAGCGGCGCAGTGCAGCTTCAGCAGCGCGCGGCGCGAACAAGGCTGCCAGGAGGCCGCGCAGCGGCCGGGAAGCGCCGTCGAGCATCGCCGGCCGCAGGCGCGAAGCGGCGCACCCGCAGGAGCCGAAGGCGGGACCGAGTGCGACCGGCGATGCTCTTGTCGATCTGCGCGAGGGATCGTTACCCGAATTGGGCCGGGACGCAGTGCGGCCCGGTGCGCACAGCGCATAGAGCCCGGCCGTGCAGCGGCGGCGCCTCGATCAATTCCCGGTAGCGGCTTCGCCGTCTGGCAAAAGTTCGTCGACTGTCTCTTCTTCGGCTTCTTCGGTTTCGATTTCGTCGGCGTCCGGAAGGTTACTTTCGATAATATCGATGTCGCCGCTCTCCCATGAGTCGACCAGATCTTCGCCGCCGACAGTTAAACCGACGGTCGATGCAGTAAGGTCGAAATCGAGGATGCATATATCGCCCGGCTCCGCCCCAAGACGCTCTAGAGGCTTCGCGAGACTCCAGACGAAGTTGTTGCGTGCCTTCAACGTTGTACCGAACTGCCTGCCGTCGAAGCGAATTTGCCATTCCCTCCCGTCGATCATATTAGTCACGAAATTGGGAAGATGAACCGAGCCGCTCGTCAAAGCGTTGCGGCTTACTTCTACTGCGCACCATAGGGTGCTTCGGCTGGTCCAGCCGAACGCCGCCGTTCGACGCGATCTCGCAATGTCCGCGGCAATCTCTTCGGTAACACCAGGCTCGATCTTCGTACCGACCAGCGCGTAAATTCCGCGCGCTACGCGCGAAATTATCGGCGATATCGACATATAGATGCCGGCGGTCGTAGGGTTCAGGCCTTCGGCAATGCACAGCTCGTGGAATCTGTCCCAACGGAGAACGGACCCGTGAGCTCTCAAGACCTTGAGCATAGTAGCCTCGGCGCTGCCCGGTTCGATCACGCCATCGAACGTACCGGTCGCACGGACCTCATTGCTCGATACCGTCGCTAGGCCTCGAACCTCGAGGAATCTCGCGAGCACCTTCGTCGGGGGAACGGATTGCAGACGCCTCGATTTCGCTGCGGCGCGTCGCAGCTCGCTAAGAGCAATGTTCGGACAGACGTACAACACTTTAGAAAGGATATTAGTGAGGCGGTTTCGAGTAGCGGTTTTCGAAATTAGCCAACGCTGATCGTCATCTAGCCATTCGTTGGCGCCGGTTTTCGAAATCATGAATCGCGCGCTATCTCGCTCCGACTCTGGAATGCCTAGTTCGTCGCACATCGCGTCGAAGTTCGCGCAGCCTCTCGCGCTCGAAAGCTTCTTGCAGAGCCTATAGAGCGAACGGAGGCGCGCTAGGGCCGGTTCTTTTCCGTAGACAAGAAATCCGCCCAGGCTGCGCTTATCAAGGCCGAACTTGATGCCGAATTCTTCGCAAGCCGATTCTAGACCGGACGGGTCGAAATCGGTCCGGCTGATACGTGCCTTCCGTAAGAGCTTTGCAAGTTCTTTAGGCGTTACTGGGCCTACTTGCCGTGCCGCATTCAATGCGCGCGTCAACCACGGTTTTTCTATTCTGTCGCCACGGATTTTGGCGATCGTTTTCGCCGCAATTTGGCGGACGCGCTCGCGCGTGATGCCGTACTCTTGCCCCACGGACTCCAGTGTTCGCCTGCCGCGACCGGCCCATCCGAAAAGCTTCGCGACCATGCCGGCATTTCGCTCGTCGGCAACAATGACGAGGAGGCCGCAAAGCTCTTCTTCGAGGCAAGAGGCCTCGATCTGCGGCAGGCCTAAATTGTGGGCCTCCGACAGAGCGGTTTCTAACGAGGCGGAAGGCAATTCATGCGCTGCTTGGGCAGCCTTGCGGTCCCAATCCGCTATCTCGGTACCGAGCGCAAGTCCCAACAACCGAAGCAGGTTTTCCAGTTCAATGACGGTGTTGCGCCCGCAATTTTGCAATTTCGAAACTTGTGCCGCAGACTTCTGCGCGAGTTCGCCGACGAACTTAATGTTCGAGCCGAGAAGCACGTTGTGAGCGCGCATTGAAAGGCGAAGATCCGAACTTCTTAGGAAGAACTTCGCCTGGCTGCGTTCGTCGTAGTCGGCCAACCGCTTCGGCTGCATCGGTTGCGGGGCCGGCACGTCGGAAGCTTGCCAATCGCCCGCGGGCGAGCCAAGGCGCAACCCATAAGCAGCCACGACCTCCTTAAGCTCTCGAACGGATTTCGCTCCGCAGTTTTGCAAGCGCAAAAGATCGGCTTCGGTATAGGCGACGAGTTCGCCGATGAAAATTATCTTGGCGTTTTTAAGAATATTGCTCGTTCTAACGCTTAGATCGAGCGTCGATAGGGGAATCGATAGCGGGCCGGCGCCCGCTTTCATCGCCTCGTCTTCGCTTGCTCCGCCATCCGTTATCGACACTGACTAGACTCACGCTTTTGAGTAGAGGCCTGCTGCCGAACGCGAGATTCGGTTTAACGTCTCGCGAATATCGAAAATGGGGTCGTTGATGTCGAGATAGAGATCGTTTGCCGCCATTTCGGAAGAAAGCGCGATTGCATATTCCGAAAACGCGACCTCGTAAGACAGTCGGCGGAACGCTATATCGTCGATACCGCCGATCGATTTGGCATTTGCAATCTGGGGGTGATCGAGATTGACATAGATCGTGCGCTCGTCGCGGACATATTTGGCGCGATGGGTATCTTCGCCCATATTCTGAAATTGAACCTGAAAGCCGCCGCCCGACGAAGTCCGACTTTTGTTGCGAGTTTTAGCCTTGATTTCGGTCTCCTCCGTTGACCGCACCAATTCCGGTCCAGGTTCGATGGGTTGGGGGGACGGTTCCGGTCTCGGCCCGTTCGGCTCCGGGTCGGGTACGTACTCCGTTTCCCTCGTGCCGATCTCCTCGCCCACAGTCGCCGAGAAATCGTCTCCGCGAATAATGGACTCGCCGATTTCGTCCACGGCAGCTGCACGGGCAAGCTTGTCCTTCCCTCCAGGGACCTTGGACATCGTACTTTTCAGCTGGTTTCGCCAAGTATCGAAATCCTGATTGATAATGCGAGCGATCGCGCTCGCTTCTTCTTGGAGCTTTTTGTTATCCCTTTCGAGCCGCCTTTCTTTCTCCGCCTTCTCGATTTCCCGCCGCACACTTTCGATATGCGGTCCGATGAATGCGAAAATCGCCGCGACGAGTTCGTTCTTCGGATTGAGTTGCATCGAGCGGCTCATGTCGAATGCAGGAATAGGCGATTTGTCTTTGCCGAGGCGTTCCACGTCGATCTCGCCGAAGATGTAATTGGCGAGCGGCTTGTTCTCACACCCGGCGAGCGTGGACGAATGCCAAACGGTGTCCGAGAGAACCGAGATACCTTGCCATTCCGGTTCCAGAGGCGACTGCGCGATCTTGACGACAAGCTTCGTATTGCCGAGCAAAGCCTCGAACGGAGTGCCCTTTGTCGGAAATTCTTTCAGCGACGAGTAGGTGGGCTCGACGACATTGCAGTCCTGGTGATTGACGACAACGCTTGCATTGGGCCAGCGGGCGATGTGACGCTCGATGTGCCGAACGATCGAACCGATGTCCAACTTCTTTAAGTGGATACCCTCGACTTCGATACGGGTGCCGTTCGGTTCGCGCGTGAAAACTTCGGATTCGATCACTTTGACCGGAATCCCGTCTCCGTCGGAGGCGGCTTCGATGTCCTTACGTTCGAGTTCGACTTTCGATCGTTTGCCGTTTCGCACGGTGGTCAACCGAAGCGTGTCGCCGATACCGAAGGCGGCAGACTTTCCGGTGCCGAACATTCCTCGCCCGGCTTTGCCGGACTTACGATCGATGTTTTCGCCGTGCATTTGAAAATATCGGCTCAAATCCTCAGCGTTCATGCCACGACCGTTGTCGGTTACGACGATCTTGTGGGCTTTGGCATCGACTTCGACATTTACGACCGGCTGTGTGCCGGCGTCGATGTACTGCAAGCCGTTCGAGACGTATTCCCAAACGACGGTTTGCTCGTGTTTGAAGAGCGCGGCGCTTTGCAACAAATCGCGTGCGACATGGCTGGTGACCTTGAGGGCAGTGCCCATCATACCTTGCTCCTTACCAGTTGGGCGGCTTTTGCAACCGCCGGGCCTAGTTGATCGTCGTCGTGAAATGCGTTTTCGGCTTGGACGATTTTTCTTTCCCTGGCATCGCCCTGAACGTAGTCGTCTAAGCGAAAGAATCTCTCGGCTTCGGGAAGTGTCACTTCGCTAGCTCGACCTCCGGCGATTTTTAGAAACGCCGGTTCGGAAAGCATGCGAGCGCGATCCCTCTTCAGCCGCTCTTTGTCTTTGGGAGAAAGACGGCTTCCGCCTAGTTTCGATCCGCCGATCGCTTTGACGGCTTTTTCCGCAAACGACGTGCCCGCAAGCGTCAGCATCCAGCCCTCGTTTTTCGAGCCGGTGACAAACGAGCCTTTGTCGGGTTTCGTAAGGTCCCAGAGATGTTTGTAGATGAGTTCGAGATCGATTTGGTCTTTGTACTTTCTCCATGAAAAGCGCCCGGGCGCGATTTCGTTCGCCTTGATGGCAATGTCTTCCATATCGACCGGTTTGCTTATGGCGCCTGCGAGGAAAGCCGCGATTGCGACGATGTCGCTCTGGGGCATCGCTAATTCGCTGTTTTGCTGTTCTGTTTTCTTCGCCATATGTATTCCGCCCTCGGCCGTTGCCGATTATCCTTCGAAGTTGATCGTTATCTTGACGGCTTCGACCGGTACGCCCGCCGCCGCCGCAATTCGTTTTCTCGATTCTTCCACTTCCGCTTTCACATTGCCGCCGGACTGCGTCGGCGCCGCGCGGTCGGTTACGTCGACCGCGCTGTCGAGCTTGTACCGCGCCCACTTCGTGGCGTAGTCGTTGGCTTTGCCTGGAGCATCTTTGCGAAACCAAAGATTCCACGTCGTGTTTTGCCCTTTCGTATTAGGGTCGGTGGAGAGCCATTCTCTATGAGTGCGTCGAGCTTCGGCGTCGACTTCGGAAACGGGAAGAAGGTAGGCGACGATCTTGCCGGCGCTACGTTCGACCTCGGGCATCACGAGCAGAAGCCAATCCGTTCCTTCGATATTGAGTTTCGCTTCTGCCGAAGGGCGGTCGGCAACCACGATCAGAAGGTGATCGTTACAGGTTCGCATCCGCACGGTTTCGCCGTTGGACATGGCGTAGAGCATTGCCCGCCCTTTGCTCGGCAGTTTCGTCAGCGGCTTTCCGGCGCGGCTCATGGCGGCAAGCCCGGCCTCTACGAGGGTTCCGCTTTCAATGCGTTCAGACATGGGATACTCTTAAAGGGGTCATTTGCAAAAGTATATACCGATAAATACTCCAAATTTCAACCCCTTTGACGTTTATTTCCGCCAGATACTCCAAAATCGTTGAAAACCTAGAGGTTGAGGTTTGAGGCGGGGTGTCAGCGTAGCCGGGCGGCGTACTGCACGGCATCGAGATCGACGAAATCGGCAAGGGGTGCCCGAAGCACGAAGATGTGCGGCTTCGCTCCGTATTCGTAGACGCGATAGAGCCGGTACTGTGCGCCCAGGTCGGTAGCCGCGGTGAGTTCGTTCGACGACACGAAAAACGGTGTCCGCGAACCGCCGCGCGTCGTCTTTACCTCGATGAAAATCTTGTCGCCGTTCTCGTCGAAGGACTCGATGTCGTAGCCCAGACCGTCGCCGCGCTCGGAAGAAACCCAAGACACGCGCGCGGCTAAGTGCGGGCTGTTCGCGAGTCTGCGCTTTTCGAAGTCCAATACGAACCGCTCGCCAGCGTCTCCCAATAGTTTGTTTCTCCGATCACGCTCGGCTTGATCGACTTTCCGCGCAAGGCGAACGACGACCTGCGGCGTCGGCTTTTCTTTCGCGATTCTCTTGGGCGGGTCCACGAAAACGGAATCGAGGTCCTCGATGGGCGCAGGTGCCACGGGCGGAGGGAGTTTATCGGCGCGATCGGCGATCAGGCGATCGACGGCTTCGACCAATGCAGCCTGAAAATTGCGCGCGGGCTTATAGCCTTTTATCCAAGGCAATCCGATTTTTTCGAGAACCGCGCTGATGTTCTGATGCTTGAACTCGACGGAGCCGTTGCTGCGATCGATCTCTTGCATCACCGCGCGCCTATGCTCCGATTTGTTGAACGGGAAGCCGGCCAGCTCTAGGTCGAGCATGTCGCGATAGTCGGAAACCGCGACTTCAATCTCCTTCTGTGTCCAGTCATCGTCTTCTTCGACTTCGCCGTCGTTGACACTTGCGAGATTGTTCAGTTCGGGCAGAAATTCGGTGATCTCGATCGAGACGTTGCGAAGATACCGAAGCGACCCCTGCAAACCTTCACTTAGCGATTTCCGCGCTATAGGTCTTTTTTCGTTCAGCCACTCGACGTTGCGCCGGTAGGAAGAGTCGTCGTTTTGCTTGTCGGAGACGTACAAGGCATCGTCGGGAAGAATTCGCGCGAGGTAGCACTCGTCTTCGCGCACGGCCAGAACGAGATCGCCGGCCTCGAACTCGCGAATGAAGCGCCATAACTGTGGGGCCGCCTGACCGGCCTTTCGCCGCGTCGTCTCGTCGGAATGATGCGTTTCGTGGACGATGCGAACGAAATCGTCGGGTTCCAACGAAGGGTCGAGCAGTCCCTCGGCTTGGGACCAGCCGATAATAAGCTGGTCCGATGCGAGAGCCTCGTCGACCCTGTCGACGCTGCTCACTTTCATCCGGAATGCGTACGCACGCCCTGCCATAACGCCCCCCGACGGCGTCGTCCTTCGGCGAGCTTGTAGAGACTATCGCCCTCGATAGGAAACGATCGCCTTTTTATCGAGTTCGTCCGCCGGGACGAGTTTGTAGTGCCGTTCTTCGACGACCTTAACTTCGTCGCCTTCGACCGTAAGTTCGAACAACGCAATAATGTCTTCGTCCATGAATTGAACGGAGATCGCCCGGCACTTTACGCCGGGGAATTTCTCGGCACAGGTCGTAATGTCCTGCTGCGTTTGCACGACGGATATCTGATCGTTGCCGCCTTTCGCCTGGACGGGGATGACGTAGTGGCAGCCGTGCGTGTCGATGCCGACATAGAGTTCGTCGATCTCGATCTGGCCGATACCCTTCGCGGTCGTCCGCAAATGGTTCTGAAGCGAGTAGGTCGTGATGCCGAGGAAGATGTCGATGAGGCGGTTGTATCTGACGACGGCAAGAAGCGCCTGTTCGTCGTCGAGCGCATAGGCGGCGATCAACTCCGGCGTCGCATCGGGCACTTTAATCGTGAGAAGCTCGACACGCGGGACGATGCGATTTTCCTTCGCCAGCTTGAACCGATAACGCGCACGACCGGCAAGCTGGATATGCCACTGCATGCCTTTCGCTTCCGTTTTGCGAATGGAAGCGGGCAGGGGAGTCCGAAAGCGAAAGGAATAGATAAGGTCGCCGATATTGTCGGGCAACTCGATCTTGAGTTTCGTCGCCCAATCCTTGATCTCGGTGCGGTCGAACTCGAATTCTTTCAACCCTTTCTTCCAGTGCGAGAAGAAGATTTTCTCGATGATCGCGGCATAGCGATTTGCGGCTTTAGGCTGCTCGGCGGGCATCGGCTTCCTCCTTCGCGTAGTTTCGGTCGCGTTTGGCGATTACGCTGCTGGAAACGCCGTAATACTCGGCCGCTTGTGCGAGAGTCATGGAAAGCAATTTCGGGTCGCCGAGAGCGACGAACTCTTTCGGCGCGCTCGGACGGAGGCGCATCGCCTTAACGATCTCGCCGGCAACGGCCCGGGCGAGCATCGGCGGCACGGAATTTCCGATCTGGCGGAAGCCGTGCCACTTGGTGACGTGAAAGCGGAACCAATCGGGGTAGGAGTGAAGCCGCGCCGCTTCGCGCACGGTGATGCAGCGGTTGTAGAGATAATGGATAGGCCTCGGTGACGTGAACGCGCCGCGATCGGTATTCGTGCCGGCGCGAAGGGTGTTGCAAACGCCGTGCGGGTCGAGCTTGTGAAAGCGGCTGATCGGCTCGGTCTGACCCGGCTCCGTCGCAGCGAAACGCTCGCGCGAGAGTTTACTGTGATCGGCACGCATACTCGACGTTAGAAGGTGTTGGTCGTAACGCCGCCGGTAGCCGAAATGCGTCGGCTTGTTGCCGGTCTCGCGTAGCATCCGCGCATAGGCCGAAGGCGTCCTGAAATCGGCCTCGGTATTGTCGCCCCAAACCAATTCGGGAAATTGCTCGGCGTCGGGAATGTCGGCCAATGCTTCGCCGCAAGTGACGCGCTTCGATGATTCCGGGTAGGCGGGGACTTTCAGCCCCTTTCGCGCGCCGACGAGGAACAAGCGCCGCCGATCCTGCGGCACGCCGTGCTCGGCGGCATTGAGCACGCGATAGGGCAGGAGCATGTCGTAGTCGCGCGCGAGCGAGCGGATCAGCTCGTCGAGAAAGCGCTTGTGCTTGCCGAGCGTGAGCCCCTTGACGTTTTCGAACACGACGTATTTCGGCGCGATCTCGCGAACGATGCGGACGTAATGCTTCACGAGCGAGTTGCGCGGGTCGTCGAGGGCGCGCTGACCGATCATCGAAAAGCCCTGGCAGGGAGCGCCGCCGAACACGACATCGACTTCGCGCTTTCCGATGCCGGATGCCGCGCGGATTTCATTGCCGGACAGGTTCGACACGTCCCGGCACATCGTCGCACAATTCGGGAAATTGAATTCGTGGGTCGCGCAATGGACCGGGTCGATCTCGACGGCCGCGACTACATCGAAACCCGCTTGCTCGAAACCGAGGCTTAGACCTCCGGCTCCGGCGAAAAGGTCGATACCGATCGGCCGCATGGACGCATACTCCCGTATGAGAACGAAATGAGAACTACCGATCGAGAATTGATCGCCTAACGCAGAAAGTCAACGATTCGCTTGCGAACCGCCAGCGCGTCCTTCAATTCGCACTGCCAAACCACAAGAACTTTCCAACCGAGCGCCCGGAGTTGCCGGCCGCGTTTCCGGTCCCGTTTCTTGTTGGTGTCGATTTTGTTGCGCCAAAAGGCGTCGTTCGATTTCGGCAACCGTCCTTTGGGACAGCGATGCCCGTGCCAAAAACAGCCGTGGATAAAAACGACCTTCTTCCGAGGCCCAAAAACGATGTCCGGCTTTCCCGGTAAATCCTTTCTGTGCAGCCGGTAGCGATAGCCGGCCGCGTGCAACATCCGGCGCACGATAAGCTCGGGCGTCGTGTTGCTGCCCTTGACCCTGGACATCAGCCAGGAGCGCCGCGCGGGAGTCAGTCGGTCCATCAGATAAGTATGCAGCCGGACGCGAGTCGGCAAAAGTCACTTCATGGCCTCGACGGCCCGCTGTCCTTTGAGCTGAGCCTCCGGCTAAGCTCTGCGCGAGGGAAAGCGCCCTAGTTTAAGAGTATCGATTTCTGCGGCGATGATCGCCGTCAAAAGTCGAGAATGTGACCTACTCGTTCTGACGCGACTGCATCCCTCCCGTCGTTTATGGCTCGTCCCCGCAATCGACACGATTCAGGTATTTCGAGTTGACCCAGCCCTTGAGCGGAGATCTCCCGTCTCGGTCTGACTTCCAGTCGATGTGCTCGATCTGCCGCCAGGAACTGGAGCAAGCGCCAGCGCGGCAGGCATCAACATCCACGAACGCGCCTGGCTCTAGCCGACCAACCTCGGCATACCGAGCGGCGGGGCCGTTCCTGACCGCGAGAAACCCGTCCGGCACATTCTCGACAACTGCGCAAGTATGACCGTCCGGCGCATTGGTCGCGTAGACGGGATCATGGGAAACCATGAGCAGACCGAGCGTCATGAAAATCACTAGTCGAGCGCGCATTTGCTCTCCCCATTCCTCCGCTGCTTGATGCCGCTCAACTCTGCAATAAATCGATCTCAAAGATCGCGGAACGCGTGAACTATGGTAACAAAGTTTGCGGCTTTCTGCTGCTTCTGCGCCGTTGTCGGATTATCGACGAGCGGCGGCACATACTTTGCCATTCGAAGCTGGAAATTATGAGCGGCGAAGAGATCGTCAAATTCCAGATCGGCCTGGCGGTAGGCCTCGGGCGAAGCGTCTTCCTCGTAGTAACCGGCCAGATCGAGCGCGATGCAACGCGTTCGATCCGCGGCCGAACTGGCATTGTTGATATGCTTATAACAACCTCGAACCATACTCACTAAGCCTGCGAACCCGCCGGTCTTGATCTCGCGATCGACCGTCAGCTTTGCCTGCCGAACCGTCGCTTTGAGCGGACTTCCGGTCAAAAGCGATCCTGCATCCGACGATAGCGCAATCGATGGCGTAGCCGCCGCCGTAGCGATAGCTACGGCGGCAAGCAATAACCGCCTGCGAGCAATTGAATTACTCATGGAGTGTCTTCCTCGAATTGACGGTTTGCAGACGCGTTTCAGCCAGTGTGGTTGGCCTTGTGACCGCCGCCAGGCGAGCACCGGACCGGGCACAGAAGGAAGGCTTCGCCTTCGCGCAACTGCCACTGCGTCTCGACGGATTGGCCGATATCGGCCTTCTTGACCGGGCGCACAGTGAGCGTGCGCTGATCCACGTCGATGGTCTCGAGCAACGCCTCGTCGTCGGCGATATCGAAGTGCTTGTGTATGAGGCTGACACCGAACCGGTCGAGACAATCGAACCGGCTGAGAACGTCGCGGATTTCCCGCAGGCAGTCCTTGTCCGTCTGGGAGAGAGGTTCAGTTTCGGAAATATCGGGGATCGCCGCCCATTGCATGGGCTGCGTTACGAGAACTGTTTCCATTGGATTTGAGCCTTTTCAACTGCTCAGCGCAGGGCCGACCATCGGCCAGGCCCACAAATCGCAACGCAGGGGCCGGGGCTGTCGTGAACAATTTGCAGTATTCTGTTCACGCGGTCCGGAAACGTCGCTTTGAACATGGACAGACGGCTTCTTTTCATAGCGGCAGCGCTCGTCATCTCTGTCGGGGCGCTTTGGCTCGGGTACTCATGGCTTCGTGTCCGAAAAACTGCTGCTGTACTGGCGCGCCTCGCACCCGCGCTCGCCGAATTTGACGAGTTCTTTGCCCTGGTCGACCTGTCTGGGAGCCGGGCTCACTTTCTGGAACGTCATGGACCAATGCTGAAGTCCTGTGAGGTGCTGCAACGTGCCGAAACCGGGCGGCTCGATGTATCCGGCTATGTCGGAAAGCCTGTCGCTTCTGCACGATGGTTTCGCCACGCCGATCTGCTGCGCGCCGTGGCATCTGCCGCCGAGCATTGGGCGTCGGGAACAAGACCCAATGACGGCCGCTTTGTCTTCGACTTCGGCAGCGAGATTGGTGAGGGGTTTCTGAAAGGCGGAGGTGCTGCCGTCAGAACAAGCATTGCGGTTGTGATCGTTCGCGGTGGCGAAGTGCTAACAGCTTATCCGTTGCTTACAGGTGCCATAGCCAAACACGCTTTAACTGGAGCCGACGTGACCAGCAGCATCGATACTCAATTGTGAGCAACTCGAATGTTGAGATTGATCCGGAAAGGCACTTTCCAGCGTAGTCCACGCCCGACGCGCGAGATTGCGCTCTTCCTCGCCTAGGGCTCCCGAATAAATCGCTGTTGTTTCAAGGCGGGCGTGTCCCATCCAGCGCTGCACGATGTTTAGGGGTATGCTGCTTTGTCCCGCATCGATAGCGAAGGCATGACGTAGGGCTTTCGGCATGCACAGGCGTTCGGAAATCTCGGCATTGCGCATTACCGATTTTACGATTTTCCAAGCGTTGGTGCGGCCCCACGGCCAAAGGCGCTTGCCGGGCATACTTTGAATCTGTCCAAGCATTTCGACTAGACGCAGCGGGACCGGTACAGCTCGAAAAACGTGCTTTCTCCGCTGCTTCAGCGTCTCGAAGACGATAGCTCCATTGGCAGCGTCGATCCGCTCCGGCGTCAGCGCCAGCACCTCCGAAATACGCGCGCCGGTTATCGCTAGGGTCAGGCAAAAACTAGCGACCAGCTCGTCCCTGCCTCCCGCGACGGAGACGAACGCAATCCTCTCCCGTGCGACAAGATACTTGCGGTTGCCGGTCTGGTCGAAAAGAGACTGCATCATGACCGAACTCCTCGCTCACCAAACGGCGAAAAGCGAAGTTGTACGGTTGACGGAGAAAAGGAGGCGTGAACAGAATACTGCATTCTGTTCACGTCTAAATTGCGCGCCCGAGTCGTGTCGAGACTGGACTGCACCTAATTTGCAGATCTAGCGGCTGGGCTTTGCTGGTGCAGGCGACTTGGTTTCGCGTCTTGCTGTAACCGGCTCGGGATTTGCCGCGCTAGAAGCCTCAGCCTTCTTTCCTTTCTGGTTGTCGCGCAAATAGCCCTTCAAGTCCGCGCGCCTGGCTTCCGCTTGTTGGTGCTTCAACATCGCCAGGCCCTGCATCTGCTGTTTTGGAACGCGTCTTGCTGCCTTGCCGTCGCCCCTCGACTTTCGAGGGTTGGAAGCCGATGCAATGCGTTGCGCAAGTACAGCGAACTGAAATCTGAATGTGCGACACAGATTGTAGCGATGCAGCTCATCGAGAAATTTCTCGGCAAACTTCGAGATGCGTTTGATGCGCCGAGTCAAACTCGACGCGACGGTGCAAAAAGCTTCCTTGAGACTATTTCGCCGGCAGTCGGCCGCCACTGCCTCTACCGGCTCCGGGTGTGGCCTCCACCCGGAGCCTGGTTCTGCCGGCCGGAACCGGGATCTGCGTCGCGACGCTGGACCTCGCCTTGTAAAAACCTTGCAGCGTATTTTTCCATCTTCGCGCCAATCTCCTCATTCCAGAAACGTACTTCCTGCTGCTTCTGGCGCGTTTGATGTTCCTTGAGTGCTGCGCGCGTTTGGCTGACATAGTCGGCACCGTGGCTGAAAGAAGCCTCAAGCCGGTTTTCGTCGTCTTGCGCACGTTCTTTCTTGGTTTTCTCGACAAGAGGCGTGCGAGCTTGGTCGGCTGTCGGTAAGCCGTCGCGGTCGATCGGCGACATGAACGAACGCAGCTCTGCCGCTTTCATACCGTCGATACGCCGCGCGAGGCTGTGGACGCCTCCGCGGCTATCGACGACGACAAAATCGCGCCGGTCGCCTTGGGCGAGGATGTATCCTTTGTCGGCGAGTGCCGCCTTGAAGGCATCGGCATTGTCGCTGGCGCGGAAGATGGCAGTGACCTCTTCCTTGACCTGCTTGCCTTTGATGCCCGTGCGTTCCTCTTGCCGCAATTCCGCCCGCGAGGGCGTGCGGTCGGGGCGCTTGGCCCCGTCGCGTTCGTGATGCGCGCCCTGGACGCGGTCGTGACCGAACCGCCGTTCCAGATCGCGCGAGACTTCTTCGTGCTTTCTGTAGTTGTGACTATCGCTGACGGCGCGCATCCGTTCGATGTCGATGCGCGACCAGACGACATGAAAGTGCTCGCGGCCGTATTTCTCGTGCGCCACCACGGCGCGCGGATGACCTTCAAAGCCGAGTTTGGCTTCAAGGGCATCGATAGCTTCGTTGCGCTGCTCCGGTGTAAGCCGTCCGTCCGGGTTAATCGCGGCATGATAGAGCGGCTTCTCGCACATGGTGCCGGCGGCGTGAGCGTGCATTTCGACCAATGCGCCCCGGAGATCGTCGGCGATGGTGCCGCGCGTTTCGAGAAGCGTGACCTTCTCGTTCTGCTCGGTGTTCTCCAGATGAAGCGCGAGTTTCATCGGGCGAGAGCGGGATTTGCCCTTGATGATCATAGGCCGCGCCCCAAGGCGTTCAAGATGGCCTCGCGGAGAACTTTCAGGTCGGCAATAGACGCCAATATCTCGCCGTCGTAGACGACAATTCCCGAGTTGGCCGACCGGGCGAGCTGGTTGAGGTTGCCTCCGATTTTCCCGAGTTCGCCCAAAAGGCGCGCGAGCGCCTTCGCCTCGACCGAGGGCCGCCGCATCTGCCGAGGCGGCTCCGCGCCAAGCAAGACCTTCCGGGCATAGCTGCTGGTCGAAAGACCGGCCTTCTGGGCCGCCGTCGCCACGACCTCGTGCTCGGCGGCGTCGAAGCGGATGGGAAGGATGCGGTTGCGAATCCGCTTTTCGGAGCCGCTCGTCATGCCCGGCGCCGCACAAGGGGATAGGGCGAAAATGGGCTGCGCCCCTTGCGCGCTGGGGTCTCGGGGAGCAAGGCTACCCGAGCGCGGATGGCCAAGGGGCGTACCCTTGGCGCGGGCGATCCAACGAGGGGCAAGACTCCTCTTGGCCGGGGTGGACGGGGCTGGATAGCCCCTCCCAAGCTGCGCGGGGCGCAAGCCGGTCCGACACCGTCGGGACTGCGCCGCGTGTCACCGCGCATGGCTTGCCAGTCTTACTATCTGACTCCCGAACGATACTGACCTATTTCCGAACCAAGCCATCAGCCCATCAAAATGCAACGCACAAATATTAACGGCAGCTCGAATCCAAGCGCCGCAACCAATGTGGGAAATATACCAGATCGGGCGCCGATAGGCTAGATTTAACAGTAGTTTTTGTGTATTATATTGTGGATGAATGACACCGCGAAAGACGCACACGAAATTGGCCTGAAAGCACTCGAAGACCGGTTCGAGGAGCATCTTCGTGCGTTCGACAAGGCCCGGGGTAACACCATCGACATTCTCAAGCTGCTCACCCAGCGTCAGAACCGGACCGATGTCCTCATTCGCGAGCTTTGGGAAAAAGTCGCACACCTTGAGGAAACGTTGTTTCCGGGCACTGTCGCCGACATCGACCGGATTTTCGAACTCACGGGTTCGCACCAAATCGACGAGGCCACTATCGAACTGGACAACCGCAAGCGCTCGCCGATCAAGGACGACAAGCCGGGCTAAGTTTCCCGAAGCCGGATATCTACCGCGACCCACGGCCACCTCGCCCGCTATCTCTCGAGGGAGGCGAAGTCCCTGCCATCGATGGGTCGTTTCCGTAGGCCGTTTGGTGGACAAGCTTTTCGTGCAGTTCGCGCTTCTTGTCCGACATCTCGACATTCGAAAGGGCACCGTAGCGCCCGCCGTTCGACGCCGTCCGCTCCGAAGTAAGTGCGGCGCGTCCGCGCTCCGCAGATTCGAGCGAACGCTCGTAGACCTCCCTTGATGCGGTCTGTTGCGCCAGCCAATCCGGCCTGGCTCCCGAACGGATATATTCTTTCCGAAGCCGGATGCTTTCTGCCGCATGCTCGTCGGCGAGATTCCGGTGTTTCTCGCCGATCTCGGAAGCGAGGACGCCGGGATGACGCTGCGCTTGTTCGGCAATGCGCTTGCTCGAAAATGCCAAATAGTCTGCGTCCGCAATCCGACCCTCGATCATCAGATCCTTGCGAAGGGCAGGATCGTCGGTATTTCCGATCAGTCGCGCGCGGTCGGAAACTTCTTTCGAGAGGTGCGCTAACTCTGCGCCAATCGTCCGCTGCGCCGTCCCGGATTTGTCGAGCGGGTCGAATTGCTCGCCGTAGGCTCTTAGCAACCTATCCGTTTCATGAGTAAAATCGGGCCACTCGGGTGTCCGCGGCCCATCCGGTTTTTGCATGTAACGCGGATCGATTTCGCTCTTCCGGGCAAGCTCCGCCAGTAGCTTCGTATTTTCCTTGGCTTGCTCGATGATGCGCGCACTGTGGCGTTCGTTCTTCTCCACGTCGAACTTGCGCCCGTTCTCCAATTCCCGGAATTCCGCCTCGAGACGTGCTCGCCGCTCGGAAGCCTCATGCGGCCTGATCTGCTTTGCCGCGAGAAGTTCCGCATTTTCAACGCGCAACTTCTCTTCCTCGCGCTCGAAGTCGCGTGGTTCGTAGTTGGACCGATTGCTGCCGCCGGACATCGCTACATTCCTCCCGCGCTCACGAAATTCGGGGATAAGGTAGATAATGCCGGGTGACGCCCTTGAGCAGATTGGAGAACAAGACCGAGAAACCCTCGTCCATGTTCATCAAGTCCTGCGGCGACATTAGCGGCACGCCGGTTTGACCCGTGCTGAATTGCGCGTTCGGTCCGGTGCCGCCGCCCAGCGGATGACGTGTCGTCTGGCCCGTGAGCTTCGACAGATATTGGGCCGTTGTCATGTCTCGCGGTGCAAACGACTGGAGAATTCCCGCATTGGCGACGAAGCTCTCCCATCGCTTGCCGTAAATCGCTTCGGCCTGAACGGCGTCCTGAAGGACGACCCAAAGCTTGATGCCGTAACCTCGCATCATCGCCATGTTCTGCTCGATCTCCGGCATGTGCCCGAGCTGCGCGAATTCGTCGAGCATCATCAGCACCGGGACACTGGAAAGACCCGTATCCTTCATGAGCGGCTGAAGGATCGAGGTTATCATTAGCCTGAACCAGGTACTGTGCGTGCGCAGTCTTCGCGCCGGCAAGACGAGATAGACGGTTACAGGCTTCTCCTTAAGAAGCGAGAAATCGAAACGCCCCTTGGTCAAGTCGGTCTTGACGGGTTTGCTATCGAGCCAACGTGTTTGCGTCAGCGCTACCGAGACGATGCCCGCGAATTCCTTGTTGTTCGCGTCGAAATCTGCGAAGCGCGAGCACTTCGACGTGAGTTCGTCGCAACCGTGAATAATCGCGGCTGCTTCCATGCCGGGGATGGTCCGGCCGTCGTATTCGATGCTCTCCTCCAGCACCATGCTCCTGAGATTCTCGGCCCGCTGGCCGAGAAGGGCGCGAACGTCTTTCAAAGATGCATTCGGAACAACAAGGCGGACATACATAATGAGAGCTGCGACAAACTCTTGCGCCGAGCTGCTCCAATGCGGGTCGTCACCTTCCACACGTATTAACGCTTCCGCAAGACTGAGAGCATCATCGGGAAAATCGTCGCTGGCGGGGTCGAGCGCCGCAACTGGATTGAATCCCTCGCTCGCAGCGCCGAACGGGTCGAGGCGAATGATCGTGCCGCCTTGTTCGGCGCGATGCTTGGCCGTATCCCGGTAGAGGTCGCCTTTCGGGTCGATAACAACCATCGACCAAGCTGTAAGCTCCATGAGGTTGTGGTACAGAAGCCTGTAGCTCTTGCCGGAACCATTTGGGCCGACCGACACGATGTGGCGGTCGTCCGTGTAGCGCAACTGCCGCTCCCGGGTCCGCCTTGGCGGTACACCCTCCGTGGCGTCGCATCCGTACCCGAAATAGACGCCTCCGTTAGTTTCCCAGATGTTTGTCATCTTACCCTCTCCTCGAAAGCGCGCGCGTCGCTAAAACCCACGGCACAAAATCCGCATCGCCTTGAGTCATCTGCTCTTGCAGTGTCTCAAGCGTCACTTCCCGGATGTAGGGGTCGAGCACTCTTGCGCCGTTTATGAACTGCGCGCCCGAGCGATAGATTCGATAGTCGAGCAGGGCGACCGCGAAGGCCGGCACGCATTGCCACATGGCAAAGCAAAAAATGACCAAGCGAAAAGAGTCGATGCCCGTTAGATTGTAAAATGACGGGTCGGGTTGCCCGAGCAGATGGTGGGGGGCAACCTCATAACCGGCAAAGAAGGGCAGGATGACGTAGGCAACAACCGCTAGGACGCATGCTGCACCCCAACCGACGCAGGCATTCATCCGCAATTCTTCGAAATGCCGCTCTTCCTGAACTCGCTGAACTCTCGTCTTGCGGTCGTATTCGACGTGATGATCTTCGCGCCGATAATGAGTGACACGAAAATTGTGGCCGTTGCGCTTTACCCAAGCCATGCCGCGCCGTTCGAGGAAGAGCCAGACAAGCGCATCGACCGAGAGAAAAAGGCAAAAGAGCGCCATCAGGCCCGAAAAACCTAAAAGCATGTGCCAAAGGAGCGTATCTAGCCGTCCGTGCTGCTCTAGCCATTGCATAAGCTCTGCCGGACGGAGCCCGTACACAACCCATGCCGCGATCAGCCCGCCAATAAAAGGCGATAATTCGCGTAGATGAGTTATGAATGTTTCGTAGTGTTCAGAGACGTGTTGTCCGACATTAATTGTGTGATCGAACATATCTATATTTTCTGCCTTCATTTTGACTAAATCTCCCCGTCTGCGACGTAACCACGACGAAGTGAATCTTCTGCAATCCCAGCCGGTGCTTTTTCAAGAGTCTTTCGTAGTTAATGCTTATCTTACGATGTCTCTTATTCGAGGGACCGTTTCGGCTTCATGTAGGGATGCGAGATCGCCGGAGCGGTTGCCCGCTCCGGCGTCGGCGCGGCGGTCAGTCCTTCTTCGGCTTAGGCTCGCGAAGGACCATTTCGCCTTCGGGGAGGGGAAGCGCCTTGAACTGAAGATTAAGGCCTTTGCCGTCCTTGTGCTTCCAGGCCGCGCCGATCTCGGCCCAGACGGTCTTTTCGCCGTCTTTTGTCACGCTGAAGATGCGGTAAGCGGGAACGGCTTTGGCATCGGTCTTCGTTTCGTTTTTCGTCTTGCTCATGGTCTTTTCTTTTCGGTTGTGAGGCCACGCTGTTCGCGGCCTCGATGCGGTTCGTCCGCACGGGCGCAAAAGCAGCGCCGTCAAAAGCCGAAGGCCTTGCCGTAATGGGTGGGCATGAGCGCAGCGAAATGACCGGGCCCCTGTTCGGTTTTGACGGATTAGCTGCGTGCGCGTGCAGAACTACGCATCTTTCGGAGGCCGTTTAGCGTTGCCCCTTGAAATGGGAAAACCGTGAGCGACAAAACGAAGCCGATGCTGCCGATTGCCGCTCAGGTCCTGCGTAGTGGAGCAGCAAAGTACGAGCGAGCACACGCGAGTGTCGGTTCGTCCGGTTTGGCGGACGGGTCGGGTCGCGTCATGTCACGCGCCGCTTCGGTCAGGTTGTCTTGCAGTGCTTTCAGGAAGTCCTTGCCGTCGGGATTGCAGGGGTCGCCTTCAAACGCCGCGTTCTGGCGCATTGGCGATCGCGGTTCGATACTCGCTAACCTCTCGATCAGCGTGTCGATCGACGTTGGTGCAGATCGTCCGCTGGCGTTTGTCGCATTGTTTTGGTGGTTGTTCTCAAGCGCGGCCACCCGCGTCTCAATGGCGTCAACGCGTCCTAGCGTACCGTCGAGTGTTGCCGGTATGCGTTCAAAAGCTCTGAGCGTTCTGTCGCTATTGGTGACCAACCTCTGAATCAATGCCAATGTTTGTTCGGTTGCGGTTGCTTGACGATCTGCGTCGCGCGCACCTTCAATTGCGATCTCGTATGAACCAATGGCGGCGAGGGTTCCAATCGACCCAATAACCAACATCAATATGCCGATAAGCGCTACGAACACCCAGTTATGCCAGGCTAACCAACGTTCATGCCAAGGTGAACCGCTTGCGGAATCGAGACTCACATCGCTTCCGTTGTCTATTTGAACCTCGTCTTCACGGCCTTCTGCCATGAAATTCTCCGCTAAGCCGCATATTGTGCGTGAGAGCCAACCGTGCGGCAAGCGCGAAGTGCGTTAATGATATTTGTTATGTTGGCGCAACGGTCGCCGGTGCCCGTGGCGGCTGTTTTCTGCGATAGAAGCGCCAAGCGGCGGCGAGGCCCGCGCCAGTGCCGCAAGCGCCTAGAAGAGAAACACCTGCTTCGACAAATTCCGCCTTTAGAAGACCTTCTCTTCCGGCGTCAATAAAACCAAAAGTGGTAAGGCATACTGCGAGCGAAGTGCCAATGCTTAGCCCCAGCGAAAAACATGTGGCACCAAAGAGCGCCATCATGCGTGGGCTAAGTTCGTCCCTATTTTGGCCTCCTGCTGACATACCAATGTCATTGCAAACGATTGCCAAACAGTCACGGGTTTAATAGTCATACAAATCAAGCATTTCGGCGTTAATACTTGCGAATGCGAGTTCGACTATTGCGATTATCTCGCGCGAGGGATCGTCACCCGAATGGGCCGAGACCCGGCATAGCGCAGCGAAGCCGGGGGCTCGGTGCGCAGAGCGCATAGAGCCCGGTGCCTCCGGCACGCGCCCAAAAAACCTAGCCGTTGAAAAACTCATAGTCCTCGGCAGAGCTTTCTATCTCACTTCGCCGGTAGTCGCCGCCCTCGTGCGCCGAGTAGTGGCACGACCAGCAGAGGATGACGCAGTTGTCCACGTTCTTTGCGCCGCCGAGCTTCACATGCCGCATGTGATGCGCGTGCGTGCCTTCGCCGAACCGGTGTTCGGCTTGCCCGGCATGGCCCAGCGCCGCGATCTGCTCGCCACACATGGCGCAGCGGAATTTCTGCCGTTCGAGCGCGGCCTGTTTCGTCGCTTCGGTAAATTCGTTCGCCCTTGCCACGCCTCTATACGGCGGCTGACACAAGCGATTTTCCCAAATATGCAAAAACGCCCAGGCCACCCAGGTACGCGAAAAACTGAATAATCGATGCAATGCGTGTGGCGGGTCGATACACGTTGTGTTCGCCCTCCGCTTGGTATCCGGCAATCGTTGCCATGACCACATAGCCGGCCAGCACCGAAAGTATGAAAAGGCCTTCGGCCCACATAAATTTCTCAACCTGAGCGGATACAAGATGAATGTCCTTGCCGTCTTTCAGGAGCGCCACCAGTCCGGCAGGCGCGAAGAGAAATGCCGACGCAAGAGTCACGAGGAGCTTTGTCTGCTCCATATAGGTTGCGACTGCGGCCTTCTTTCCGTCAGCTAGTTCTTGCGTTGTTGGCATGGCCGTTAGCCCCGACCGTCGCAGAAGGGAGGTATCTTGCAAAAGCGCATCCAGAAGGCGCGTATCACCGATTGTGCAGTATGCACTGTGGACGGCGATTTGAACTCCTTAGAAGGAGATCCCGACTCCGCTATTGCGCTTAATATCAGCCGTATGCTGTCGGCGGCTTCGCCAAAGTCGAAGGACTTCGAATTAATTTCGAATTGCTCCACCACCGGAATGACCAACATCTCCTGTGCCGCTGGCGTCAGCCAAATTCCGACCTCGTTCTGGGCTCTGTGGATCATTTCCAGAATCTCGCCCCGGATGGGGCTCGATCGTCCGTAGATTGGCGCATAGCTCTGTCCGAAATATCGTCCATATCGCCGGCGACGGGCCACAAATAGAATGGCCGCAATGGAAGATCCCGATACGATCAAAAGAGTGATCAGGCCGGCGAGGGCCGTAGCCAAATAAATCGAGTCGTGTATCGAAGCTGTATTCATTGCGCGCCCCCATTACGTGTAAGACAGTCGTTGGCGAATACTATTCGCATTCGATCAAAATCGATAGAGGCAAGACAATCCCTGGAGTGCGCGATCCCGTGTGTAGACAATCGTCAAACGCGGCTTGCCTAGTCTCTTCGGCGAACTCGTTCGTCCTTGCCGTACCGCGCGCCGGATAGGCTGCGCGTAAAGCGCGTAACAACCCCCGCCGTCGCGGCGAACATTCGGTCGGCGATAGGCTCGCACCTTCCTCGGAAAATCAACCGCAGTGCTGCCTTCAACCGGCCACCTTGCGCCTTCGTCGGCTGTGCGGCTGCAAGTGCTGCGCACTCCTTCTCTTCGTTCCGGTCGCAAGCGATGCGGCCCGCCTCCATCGGCGCGGTCTCAAAGCCGGACGGCTGCACCTACGCGGTCGCATACGAAGGAGACGAAAATGCGAGCCTATTCCCTGAGCGAACTATTTACTCTCACCCGCGCCGAGCTTTTCGGGCTTCACGCGCAAATCGTCGCCGAGCTTCCGGCGCTGCCGGCGGGCGAGCGCAACACGGCATTCGACAACTTCCGCAAGCTGCGCCGCATGCTGGCGCATCCCCACAACGCGCCAGGCTTGGCGGCGCGTATTTGCTAATACTCCTCCGCCAGCATGATCGTCAGAACGCGCGCAGTCTGCGCGGGGTCGGCGGGATCGTTCGAGCCGTATTCCAGCGATAGGTCGTAATAGTCGATCTTCCAGAAGAGTTTTTCCTCGCCGATCCGGAACGAACCGAAATCGTGCTCGCCGTAAGGGTCGTTGTCCGGCGTGAAATCGCCGAACGCGCGAACGGCTGCGAGCGCTGCCTTCGAAAACGGAATGCCTAGATCGGAAACTCCGGCGGTAAACAGACACCGGCCTCCTTCGAGCGTCGTGCGGAATGCGTCGTTGAGATCGCGGATGCGGTTGGTTCTATCGGTAGCGGACATTGTTCGACCTTTCGGCAATGAGCCCGCGCCAATCGCGGCCTCGATGCCGGCCGGAAGGCCGAAGGGAATAAGCGTGATGGTCACAGGCTGGCCCCCGGCCACCACAAGGCGCGGAGCTGCACGCAACGAAGTGAAGGAAGCGAGCGGCCTTGACCGGCACGCGCGCTTCGGCAGGGAGGCGGCACAAAGAGAGGCTGCGAATGGATGACGCGGGTAGCGGAAAGGAAGAACCCGCCAACCGTCGAACCCGCACCTCGAAGGAGGCAATCGCCGACACATGCCTTGAAGGAAAGTCGGGGCTGAACCCCGGGGCGGTCGCGCGCCGCAAGGGGCGCGACCTTGGCGTGACGCTGAACGTCACGCTGAACACGGCGGAAGCTCCGGCGGGCTTCCATATTGCCTATGTTTTCCAAGAGCGGCGTGGTCGGTCCTAGTTTGCTAGAGGAGCGGGCTTTCTGCGGCGCGGACGTTTCGCGTTGATCGCGGCGGCGTCCAGGGTATTCGCGATATGGGCGGCGTAGTGTTTCTGAATCATCTCGACGGAGGTACGGCAGTTCTTCGCTAGCGCGTAGATATCTGCCCCCTCCATGAGGCGCTGACAAATGTAGTAGTGGCGCAGCGAATAGAAAGTATGGGCCTTGCCGTCGCGGTCGAACTTGAGATTGACCTTCTCGTCCTTGAGAATCCGGTTGAACAGCTTGATGTGATTGCCGGGAAAGACCTTGTCGGTCGGTTTCGGCAATTCGGCTGGTCTCTGTTCAACGGCCGAAATCGCCGCCAGCGCCTTCTTCGATCTCGGCTTGCGGCCTTGCGGCGTCCATTTCGGACGGTTCAGGAGACGCTGATAGGGCTTCACGGCTTCGGCCCTGCTCTTGCAATAACCCGCGCCGCGTTTGCCGCGAACCTCGATGAGCAGGATGAGTTCGCCGGTAGCGTCGTCCTTCACCATCCGAACGTCGCGGTGTTCGAGGTTCTTCGCCTCGTCGGGGCGAAGCCCTGTGTTTCCGAGGAACAAGACTTGATCGTGAAGCTCTTCGGCTTCGTGCCGTTGCCGTTCGCGCGTGGCGGCGCGCGCGTAGTTGCGCGTTGCCGTGTAGAGCGCCTTATATTCCTCGGGCGTGAACCACGGCCGGCGAATGACTTTCATCTGCTTCTTGTAGGGCGCCGAGAAATCGGGGAGGCCCGTAATCCATCCCTTGCGAAGCGCCACTTTCATTACGAGGCGCAGAGTGATGATCTCGTTGTCGAGCGTGTTGCGGGCAGGGGGCTTTCCCGTCCGCGAAGTTTTCGCGCGGTGAATCCGGTACTCCTGCGCGGTGTCGGCGGTGATCTCGGCAACGCCTTTCTTTCCGAGGAAGGGCTTCAGATGATTTTTGAGATGATTTTTGTGCTCCAGCACCCAGCGTGCGCTGCGCTCGCCGTTGGTGCTTACTTCGTACTCGTCCTCGAAGATGTCTGCGGCCTGGTTGAACGTCGGCCCGGCCGGGCCGTCGAGAAGGCCCGCGCGGCTTTTGCCGCGCAATTCGAGGTACCAGCCTTCGGCGATCTCTTCCGCATGGGGGAGGCTATCGGACTTGGTGCTCTTCCGGCGGTTCTTGCCTTGGAAATAGGTGGAGCAAAACCAGTGCTCCCCGCCGTCGTCGCGCCGGTAGAGCTTCACTTTTCCGCCGAGAATGGAATGCGTCGGCACTGAACCAATCCCCCGCTATTCGGTCCCCTCCCGGCTTGGGCCAGCAAAGAGCTGGCCGGGGCCAAGATGGGGAAGTTGGGTAAGAGTTGGGTAAGTGTACCGTTAGAACAAAACGGGGTCAATCTTTCGATTGACCCCTGATTTTATTGACTTTTGGTTGCGGGGACAAGATTTGAACTTGTGACCTTCAGGTTATGAGCCTGACGAGCTACCGGGCTGCTCCACCCCGCGTCATGTCTCTCGGCCGCGAAGGCCGAGGGAGCGCGGATATAGGCCATCGCCTTTACCCTGTCCACCCCTGCTTTCGTGCTGTCCCGCCACCAGGGGACGGCAGCTCTCCGGGGCTACCTTTCATCGCACGATGAGTAATTTTATTAGCGTTTATAGTCGCTTAACCATGGCGCTTTAGGTTGCACCCCTGTGCCGTGTTTCGGGGGACGTCTTGCGCCAACCCATCCTGATCTTCGCGCTGGTGGTGGCTGGCGGCCTTTCGGGCTTCGTTGCGCCCGCCCGCGCCGACGCGGACGGCTCCCTGCTCAATAAGGGCATGGCTATGTTCGACAGCGGCAAGCTGCTCGCCACCGGCGGCGTCAGCACCGTCGAGGGCGCGGGCGGCGGCGGCCTAGCCACCTGGGCGCTGATCACCGGCTATGGCACACGCGACGGCGTCAGCGTCAACGCGCATTACACCTATGTCGGTCTCTCCGACTACAGTCTGCAATCGCCCGGCATCGCCATCGGCCTGTTCGACCGTGTCGAGTTGTCTTACGCCTGGCAGGCCTTCGATACGCAGAAGACCGGCGGTGCGCTCGGCCTCGGCAACGGCTTCACCTTCCACCAGAACATCGTCGGCGCCAAAGTAAAATTGTTCGGCGACGCGGTCTACGACCAGGACGCCTGGTGGCCGCAGCTCGCAGCCGGCCTGCAATACAAAAGCAACGATCGGGGCGCGGTCATCGCCTTCGTCGGCGGCAAGTCGAGCGATGGCGTCGACTTCTACCTCACCGGCACCAGACTGTTCCTGGCGCAAAGCCTCCTGGTCGACCTGACGCTGCGCGAGACTAAGGCGAACCAGTTCGGCATCCTCGGCTTCGGCGGCGACAAGAACGGCGACTACACTACCCAATTCGAAGGCTCGGCCGCCTATCTCATCAGCCGCAAACTCGCCGTCGGCGCGGAATACCGCACCAAGCCGAACAACCTCTCGATCGCGCGCGAGGGCAATGCCTTCGACGTCTTCGCCGCCTACTTTTTCAGCAAAAACATCTCCGCCACGCTGGCCTATGTCGATCTGGGCAATATCGTGCTCCACGACAACCAGCAGGGCGTCTATCTTTCGCTGCAGGCGGGTCTGTGATGAAAAAAATCTTCGTGCATGCGCTTCGTGCCGCGACGGTCGCCTCGGCGGTCGCGATCCTGGTGATGGCGCTCGGCCCCGTGCTGGCGGCCGAGGATTCGCTCTATCGCGACCTCGGCGAGAAGGACGGCATCGCCACCATCGCCAAATACACCACGGTGAATTTCCTCGCCGACCCGCGCATCAAGGCGACGTTCGACAACACCAACATGGAGCGCTTCGAAAAACTCCTGTCGGATCAGTTCTGCGTCGTCGCCGGCGGGCCGTGCGAATACAAGGGCCGCTCGATGGCCGCGGCGCACAAGGCGCTCGGCCTCGACAATGCGGACTTCAATGCCGTGGTCGAGGATCTGCAGACCGCCATGGACAAGGCCGGCGTGCCCTTCGCGACCCAGAACCGCCTCCTGGCGCGGCTCGCGCCGATGCAGCACGACATCGTGACCAAATGAGCGGGCGCTGCGTCGGCACTGCGCTCGTCCTCGTGGCCGCCCTGGGCGCGGCGCATGCCGACGACGGCCACACTATCGTGCAGAGCGGTCGTGCCTTTCATCCGCTGGAGGTGACCATCGCCCGGGGCGATACGCTGCTGTTCAGCAACCAGGATGAGTTCATCCACCAGATCTTCGTCAAGTCGGACGCGATGACGTTCGATTCCGACGAGCAGCCGCCGGGCCAGAGCGTACCGCTCAAATTCCCGGTCGCCGGCACCTTCGAGGTGCATTGCCATATCCATCCCAAGATGGCGTTGACCGTTCACGTCAAATAAGTCAGCAAACGTGCGGAAATTAAGCCTCCGGCAACCCGCGAGATGCGAAAATCCGCGTTGCAAATCCATGAGTTGGCGCCCGCGCGGGGCCAGTGCCGGATGTCCGTATTTCGCAAGTCCATCGGCGCGATCCTGTTCGGCGCCTTCGCGGCGATGAGCCTGATCATCGCGGTGCAGGGCTATTTCGGTTACAGCGTGCTGTCGGCCGCCGGCGTCATGGTGATCGACACGTTCGACCGGCCGTTGATGGCGGTGAACTACGCCCGCGCCGCCAATTTCGACTTCGCCCAGATCGAACGCCACATGCTCCTGCGCGCCCTGACCGTGCCCAAGGACCGCGCCGCGGTCGACACGGAGATCGACGACTTGACCGCGACCTTCTTCGCCGACCTCGGCGTCGCCGAGGAGCGTTCGCCTCAGGCCGACGAGCATCATGAGATCGAGACGATCCGGGCGTTGGTGGCGCGCTGGGCCGCGGCCCGTCATGCCGGCGACATGGCGACGATGGACGCGCTGGCGCGCCAGATTGACGACGCCTTCGATCTCTTGATCGAGTTCAACACCGATCACAGCTTCGTCGGCCGGCGCAAGGCGGTCGATGCGATCTCGCATTTCAGCTACGTGCTGGTCGGCGGCCTGGCCGCGTCGATCCTGCTCGCCTTCCTCATCACAGTGCTGCTCGCCCGGCGCATCGCGCGGCCGCTGTCGCAGGCCGCCTCCGTCGCCGACCGCATCGCCGGCGGCGAATTCGAGACCACCATTCCGCCCGGCGGCCAGGACGAGACCGGCACACTGCTGCGCTCCATGACGGTGATGCAGGACAATATCCGCGCCATGATGGCGCGCGAGACGCAGCGCGCCGCCTCCGCCGAGGTCCGCCTGACCGACGCACTCGAGACCTCCGAGCAGGGCGTCATGCTGGTCGACCAGCAGGGCCAGGTCGTCGTCCTCAACAGCCGCCTACGCAGCTTCTTTCCCGGCGTGGCGGACGAGTTGGTGCCCGGCGCGCCCTATCGCTACGTCAACGCGTTGATCCATTCGCAGTTCGTGGGACAGGACGAGTTCCTGTACGGGCCGTCCGAAGGCAATGGCGAGCACCGCCTCGGCGACGGACGTTGGGTGCGCCTCTCGGTCGATCCCACCAGCGAAAACGGCAAGATCATCTTCGTCAGCGACTTCACCGACATCAAACAGCGCGAGGAGAGCTTCCGGCAGGCCAAGCAGGACGCCGAGGCGGCCAGCGCCGCCAAATCGCGGTTCCTCGCCAATATGAGCCACGAGCTGCGCACGCCGCTCAACGCCATCATCGGCTTCTCGGAGATTCTCTCGGGGCAGGTATTCGGCGCGCTCGGCAATCCACGCTATGTCGAATATTCCGGCGACATTATGCGCTCGGGCCGCCACCTGCTCGAAGTCATCAACAGCGTACTCGACCTGTCCAAGAGCGAAGCCGGCAAGATGGAACTGAAGCCGCAGCCGGTCGATCTCGCCGACGTGCTGAACGACAGCGCCCGCATGATGGCCGAGCAATGCGCCGAGGCGAAACTGAAACTCGTCGTCTCGGGTCTCGACCGCGAACTGCCGGTCTTCGGCGAGGCCGCCAAGCTGCGCCAGATCTTCCTCAACCTGTTGTCCAATGCCATCAAGTTCACGGAGGCCGGCGGCACCATCGCGCTGGCCGCGACCGACGAAGGCCCGACGATTTCCGCCTCGGTCACCGACACCGGCATCGGCATGTCGCCGCAGGACGTCCAGGTGGCGCTGACCGCCTTCGGCCAGGTCGACAGCCGGCTGGAGCGGAAATATGAGGGCACCGGCCTAGGTCTGCCGCTGGCCAAGAGCTTGGTCGAACTCCATGGCGGTTCGCTGCACATAGAAAGTGCCGTCGGCCAAGGCACCAGGGTCACGATCCGCCTCGCCCGGCAGGGCTTGGCGCTGGCCCAGCCCGCGGCCTAGCCCCGCGTTCTGTGGGTAGCTGCCCACCGTGGCGGCATGGCCTGTTGCAGCGCGGCATTTGGCACTTTATGTTCTCCGCGGACGGTAATTGAGCACGTTGATTGCTCAATCCGGGCTCTTGAGTATGGAAGAATATGTCAGGCTTGCCGCCGAAACAGGGGCTTTATGACCCCCGCAACGAGCACGACTCGTGCGGCGTCGGCTTCGTGGCCAATATCAAGGGCGAAAAATCCAATGAAATCATCGCTCAAGGCCTCCAGCTCCTCATAAATCTCGATCACCGCGGAGCCGTCGGGGCCGATCCCCTGGTCGGCGACGGCGCCGGTTGCCTGATTCAGATCCCCGATGCGTTGTTGCGCGACTGGGCCAAGGGCGCCGGCCTCGTCCTGCCGCAACCTGGTCACTATGCCGTCGCCATGTGCTTCCTGCCGCCCGAGGCCAAGGCGCGCGACATCGTCGTCAAGCAGTTCGAGCGCTTCATCAAGAACGAAGGCCAGCGCCTGATCGGCTGGCGCGACGTGCCGACCGATCCGGCCGGCCTCGGCAAGACTGTGCTCGAGCAGATGCCGCTGATCCGCCAAGCCATCTTGGCGCACGGCGCAGACGTCAAAGACCAGGACACCTTCGAGCGCAAGCTCCTGACCATCCGCAAGCAGACGCAGAACCCGCTGCAGGCGCTCGCCAAGAAGCACAAGCTGCCCAGCATCGCGCAATTCTACATGCCGTCCTTCTCCACCCGCACCGTAGTCTACAAAGGCCTGCTGCTGGCGCCGGATGTGGGGCGTTTCTATCTCGACCTCAAGAATCCGCTGACCAGATCGGCGCTGGCGCTGGTGCATCAGCGCTTCTCCACCAATACCTTCCCGTCATGGAAGCTGGCGCATCCCTATCGCTTCATCGCCCACAATGGCGAGATCAACACCCATCGCGGCAACGTCAACTGGATGAATGCCCGCCGCCGCACGATGGAATCCGACCTGCTGGGTCCCGACCTCGACAAGATGTGGCCGCTGATCCCGCACGGCCAGTCCGACACGGCGAGCCTCGACAACGCGCTCGAGCTTCTGATCGCCGGCGGCTATCCCATCGCGCATGCGATGATGATGCTGATCCCGGAGGCCTGGGCCGGCAACAAGCAGATGGATGCGCGGCGCCGCGCCTTCTACGAATATCACGCGGCGCTGATCGAGCCGTGGGACGGCCCGGCCGCCATCGCCTTCACCGACGGCCGCCAGATCGGCGCCACGCTGGACCGCAACGGCCTGCGCCCGGCGCGCTACATCGTCACCGACGACGACATCTGCATCCTGGCGTCCGAGGCCGGCGTGCTGCCGGTGCCGGACGAGAAGATCGTGCGCAAATGGCGCCTGCAGCCCGGCAAGATGCTGCTGATCGACCTCGAGGAGGGGCGCATCATCGAGGACGAGGAGATCAAGCGCACCCTCGCCAACGCCAAGCCCTACGAAGAGTGGCTGAAGAAGACGCAGTTCAAACTCGAGGAGCTCGACCTGCCCGACGAGCAATCGGCGCCGGCTAACGATCCGTCCGCGCTGCTCGATCGCCAGCAGGCGTTCGGCTACACGCAGGAAGACATCCAGTTCTTCCTCGAGCCGATGGCCGAGGCGGGCGAGGATCCGGTCGGCTCGATGGGCACCGACACGCCGCTGGCCGTGCTCTCGTCCAAGCCCAAGCTGCTCTACAACTATTTCAAGCAGAACTTCGCGCAGGTCACCAATCCGCCGATCGATCCGATCCGCGAGGAATTGGTCATGTCGCTGGTCTCGATGATCGGGCCGCGCCCGAACCTCTATGGCCGCCAGGCCGGCACGCACAAGCGGCTGGAGGTTTCGCAGCCGGTACTGACCAATGCCGACCTCGAAAAGGTGCGCTCCATCGAGACGCTGCTCGACGGCGCCTTTCGCACCATGACCATCGACATCACCTGGGACGCGAACGACGGCGCGGCGGGCCTGGAGCGCGCGATCGAGCGCATCTGCAACGAGGCCGTCAACAACGTCCTGCTCGACGCCAACATCCTGATCCTCTCGGACCGCGAGGTCTCGCCGGAGCGCATCGCGGTGCCGGCGCTGCTGGCGACGGCGGCGGTGCATCATCATCTGGTGCGGCTGGGCCTGCGCATGCAGACAGGTCTCGTGCTGGAGACCGGCGAAGCCCGCGAGGTCCATCATTTCTGCGCCCTGGCCGGTTACGGCGCCGAGGCGATCAATCCCTATCTCGCCTTCGAGACGCTGGAGCAGATCCGCGTGCAGCGCGGCTTCGCGCTCAAGCCCTATGAGGTGCAGAAGAACTACATCAAGGCGATCGGCAAGGGCGTCATGAAGGTGATGTCCAAGATGGGCATCTCGACCTACCAGTCCTATTGCGGCGCGCAGATCTTCGACGCGGTCGGGCTCGCCTCGGCCTTCGTCGAGAAATACTTCACCGGCACCGCGACGACCATCGAAGGTGTCGGCATCAGGGAGATCGCGGCCGATTGCGTCCGCCGCCACAGCGACGCCTATGGCGACAGTCCGCTTTATCGCCACATGCTCGACGCCGGTGGCGACTATGCCTTCCGCCTGCGTGGCGAGGATCACGCCTGGACGCCGGAGACGGTCTCCCGGCTGCAGCATGCCGTGCGCGGCAACGTGCAGGACGACTACCGCGTCTTCGCCGCCGGCATCAACGAGCAGAGCGAGCGCCTGCTCACCCTGCGCGGCCTGATGCGCTTCAAGCCGGCCGACAAGCCGCTGGCGCTCGCCGAGGTCGAGCCGGCGGTGGAGATCGTCAAGCGCTTTTCCACCGGCGCGATGAGCTTCGGCTCGATCTCGCGTGAGGCGCATACCACGCTCGCCATCGCCATGAACCGCATCGGTGGACGCTCCAACACGGGCGAAGGCGGCGAGGAGTCCGACCGCTATGTGCCGCTCGCCAACGGCGATTCGATGCGCTCGAAGATCAAGCAGGTCGCCTCGGGCCGCTTCGGCGTGACCACGGAATATCTCGTCAACGCCGACGACATCCAGATCAAGATGGCGCAGGGCGCCAAGCCCGGCGAGGGCGGCCAACTGCCCGGCCACAAGGTCGACAAGCATATCGCGGCCGTGCGCCACGCGACGCCGGGCGTCGGCCTGATCTCGCCGCCGCCGCATCACGACATCTATTCGATCGAGGATCTGGCGCAGCTCATCCGCGATCTCAAGAGCGTCAACGACCAGGCCCGCATCTCGGTCAAGCTGGTGTCCGAGGTCGGCGTCGGCACCGTTGCCGCCGGTGTCGCCAAATGCCGCGCTGATCACGTCACGATCTCCGGTTTCGAAGGCGGCACCGGCGCTTCGCCACTGACATCGCTGACCCATGCCGGCTCGCCGTGGGAGATCGGTCTTGCTGAAACCCAGCAGACGTTGGTGCTCAACGGCCTGCGCGGCCGCATCGCGGTGCAGGTCGACGGCGGCATCCGAACGGGCAGGGACGTCGCGATAGGCGCGCTGCTCGGCGCCGACGAGTTCGGTTTCGCCACCGCGCCACTGATCGCGGCCGGCTGCATCATGATGCGCAAATGCCACCTCAACACCTGCCCGGTCGGTGTCGCGACCCAGGACCCGGTGCTGCGCAAGCGCTTCACCGGCCTGCCAGAGCATGTGATCAATTATTTCTTCTTTGTCGCCGAGGAATTGCGCGAGATCATGGCGGCGCTCGGCTTCCGCAGCCTCGCGGAGATGACCGGTCGCGTCGACCGGCTCGACATGGTCGAAGCCGTCACGCATTGGAAGGCCAAGGGCGTCGATCTCACGCGGCTGCTGTACCAGCCGGTGCCGAAGGCGGGCGTCGCGATCCATCACTGCGAGAAGCAGAACCACAATCTCGCCACCGCGCTGGACCATGACCTGATCGCGGCGGCGCGTCCGGCCATCGAAAGCGGCCAGAAGGTTGCGCTCGAGCGGTCCATCCGCAACGTCGACCGCACCGTCGGCGCCATGCTGTCGGGCCAGGTGGCGCGGCGCCATGGCCATGCCGGCCTGCCCGAAGACACCATCGTCGTGCGCTTCGCCGGCACCGCGGGGCAAAGCTTCGGCGCCTTCCTGGCGCGTGGTGTCAGCCTCGAGCTCACCGGCGACAGCAACGACTATGTCGGCAAGGGCCTGTCCGGCGGCCGCGTCGTGGTGCGCCAGCCCAAGCCGACGCGGCGCGAGCCTACCGAGAACATCATCGTCGGCAACACCTGCCTCTACGGCGCCATCGCGGGCGAAGCCTATATCGAAGGCGTCGCCGGCGAGCGCTTCGCGGTGCGCAATTCCGGCGCCGTCGCCGTGGTTGAGGGCACCGGCGACCATGGCTGCGAATACATGACCGGCGGCGTCGTCGTCGTGCTGGGCCGCATCGGGCGCAATTTCGCCGCCGGCATGTCTGGCGGCATCGCCTATGTCTACAACGTCGACGGTAAGATGAGCGCCGAGACCTTCCAGGAACGCTTTAATATGTCGATGGTCCGGCTCGAACCCATCGTCGCCGCATCGGGCGGCGAGGATGCCGAGGCGCCGCGTTCGCGCTCGTTGAGCACCGCCGACAGCGGCATGGGCGATCCCCTGCGCTTCGACGCCGAGCGCCTGCGCCTCCTGATCGAGCGCCATCATCTCTACACCGGCAGCGCGCGGGCCCGCGACCTGCTCGATAACTGGGACGTCGCCCTGACGCGCTTCTTCAAGGTGATGCCGGGCGATTACGCCAAGGCGCTCGCCGATCTCAAGCGAGAGAAGCGTGGCCTGCGCGCCGTGGCGGCGGAATAGCCATGGCCAATCCTTCGGGTTTCCTGCAGGTTGAACGGCTGGATCGCGGCACCGCCAAGCCGGAGGAGCGCCGCCAGCACTATCGCGAATTCGTCCACCCGCTGCCCTATTCCGAGGTCGGCCGGCAGGCTTCACGCTGCATGGATTGCGGCATCCCCTATTGTCACACTGGCTGCCCGGTCAACAATCTGATCCCCGACTGGAACAACCTCGTCTATCGCGACCAATGGCGCGCCGCGCTCGAGTCGCTGCATTCGACCAATAACTTTCCCGAATTTACAGGAAGGGTCTGCCCGGCGCCGTGCGAGGCGTCCTGCACGCTCAACATCGACGACAACCCGGTCACCATCAAAACCATCGAGTGCCAGATCGTCGACCGTGGCTGGGAAGAAAAGTGGATCGTGCCGGTGGTGGCGCCGCGCAAGACCGGCAAGAACGTCGCCGTGGTCGGCTCGGGTCCGGCGGGCCTTGCCTGCGCCCAGCAGCTGGCGCGCGCCGGCCACCGCGTCACCGTGTTCGAGAAGAGCGACCGCATAGGCGGCCTGCTGCGCTATGGCATTCCCGACTTCAAGATGGAGAAGCATCCCATCGACCGGCGCATGCGCCAGATGGAGGCCGAAGGCGTCACCTTCCAACCCGGCGTCGAGGTCGGCGCCGGTATGCCGGTCGCCATGCTGCTGCAGGACTACGATGCGCTGGTGATGGCGGGTGGCGCCGAGAACCCGCGCGATCTGGAGGTTGCCGGCCGCGAACTTTCCGGCATCCACTACGCGATGGATTTCCTCACCCAGCAGAACAAGCGCGTCGCCGGCGATCCCGAAAGCAAGGCGGCGCCGAACGGCACGCTCAGCGCGAAGGGCAAGCACGTCGTCGTCATCGGTGGCGGCGACACCGGCTCGGACTGCATCGGCACCTCGAACCGCCACGGCGCCGCCTCTGTCACGCAGCTCGAGATCCTATCCCGGCCGCCGGACAAGGAAAGCAAGGCGCTGACCTGGCCCGACTGGCCGCTCAAGCTGCGCACCTCCTCCAGCCATGAGGAAGGCGCCGGTCGCGACTGGTCGGTCTTGAGCAGGCGCGCCCTCGGCAAGGACGGCAAGGTCGCGGCGCTCGAATGCGTGCGCGTCGAGTGGGCCAGGGGCGCCGACGGACGCCTCCATATGCGCGAGATCGAAGGCAGCGATTTCGAACTCAAGGCCGACCTGATCCTCCTGGCGATGGGGTTCCTCGGTCCTCGCAGGCACGGCCTCGTGGAGCAGGCGGCCGTGGCGCTCGATCCGCGCGGCAACGTCAAGGCCAATACCGCCGACTACAAGACCAGCGCGGCGAGGATTTTCGCCTGCGGCGACATGCGCCGGGGCCAGTCGCTGGTCGTCTGGGCGATCCGCGAAGGCCGTCAGGCGGCGCGCGCGGTCGACGAATTCCTGATGGGCGCGAGTGAATTGCCGCGCTGAAACCTTATTCTGACGCGCTATTTACCAAGTCGGGCTTGACCGGACCGCGGCGTCTCTGACAATCGGCGCTTCCACTTTGTGCAGGCGCGTACCATCCGCCCTCCGTCCAAGGACAGTCCATGACATTGCTCTCGCGCTGGATGCCTGCCGCGCTCGCCGCCCTGTTGCTCGTCGCGGGTGCCGCCCGGGCCGAGGCGCCGGTAACGCCCTGGCCGCAGGCGAACAGCGATCTTCCGGCCGATGCCTCGGTGCGCTTCGGCACGCTGCCCAACGGCATGCGCTATGCGATCAAGCGCAACGCGACGCCGACCGGCGGCGTCTCGCTGCGCCTGCGCATCGATGCCGGCTCGCTGATGGAGCGCGATGACGAACAGGGCATCGCCCACATGCTCGAACACATGGCGTTTCGCGGCTCGGCCCATGTCGCCGACGGCGACACGGTCAAGATCCTGCAGAGCCTCGGCCTCACCTTCGGTGCGGACACCAACGCCTTCACCTATCCGACGCAGACCGTCTTCTCGTTCGACATGCCCAAGAACGACGCGGCCTCGGTCGACACCGCGCTGCTGCTACTGCGCGAGATCGCCGGCGAGCTCAACATCACGCAGGCCGCGCTGGACACCGAACGCAACGTGGTGTTGGCCGAAGCGCATCTGCGCGACGTGCCGGCCTCGCATGTGCGCATGTCCGACCTCGCCTTTCTCTACGGCGACCGCTCCGCCGCGGCGCTGACACCAATCGGCCTGGAAAGCATCATCGCGCATGCCACGCCGCAGCTGATCCGCAATTTCTACGAGGCCTGGTACCGGCCCGAGCGCGCCACGCTGATGATCGTCGGCGACATCGATCCCGATGCGCTCGAAGCCAAGATCAAGGCGAGCTTCTCGAACTGGCACGCCAAGGCGCCGCCGCGCCCCGTCATACCCTACACCGCGCCGGCGCAGCATCCCGACGGCGTCCGGCTTTTCACCGAAGCCGGCGCTCAGCCCTACATCGTTTTCAACTGGCTGCGGCCCTATGACGGCTCGCCGGACAACAAGGCCAACGAGACGCGTGACGTGCTGCGCTTCGTGGCGCTCGGCGTGCTCAACCAGCGCCTGTCGATGTTGGCGCACGGCGCCAATCCGCCGTTCATCGCCGCGTCGGCCAGCCATTCCCACATGGCGGACGTCGCCGACGTCACCGAGCTGATCGTCGATTATCGCTCCGGCCAGGGCGTCGACGGCTTGAAAGCCGCCGAGCGGGCCTGGCGCGACGTCCTGGCGCATGGCGTCAACCAGGACGAAGTCGACCAGGTCGTGGCCCAGCTGCGCACCTTCTTTCAGGGCAACGCCGCCGCCGCCGATACCACGCCGTCGTCCCAGGTGATGAACGGCCTGCTGCGGTCGGCAGACGAGAATACCGTTTTCACGGCGCCCGCTTCGGACCTCGCGCTGTATGAGGAGGTCGTGAAGGGCCTGACCGCGGCGCGCGTTTCCGAGGCCTTGCAATACATCTTCGGCGGCACCGGCCCGCTGGTCTTCGTCAGCAGCGCGTCGCCGATGCCGGGCGGCGCGGCGGCGGTGACGGCGGCGCTCGGCGAGGCCGACACGACGCCGCTGGCGGTCACAGCGTCGGTCGCGCTGCCGCCCTGGCCTTATGGCAAATTCGGCAAACCCGGAACGGTCACGGCGAAAAACACGGTCGCCGATCTCGGCGTCACCTTCGTGCGCTTCGCCAATGGCGTGACGTTGACGGTCAAGCCGACGCAGCTGCATGTCGGGCAGATCCTGATGAATGTGCGCATCGGCGCGGGCCGCAGCGGCTTGCCGCGCGACCGCATGTCGTCCGCCTGGGCGCTGTCGGGCGCCTTCGTGCAGGGGGGCCTCGCCCGCTACAGCATCGACGATCTGCAAAAGCGCATGGCCAACAGGCTGTGGGGCGCCTCGCTGAGCCTCGGCGACGACGAGTTCTCGCTCGCCGGTCAGGCCCGTGTCGAGGACCTCGATGCCGAGCTTCAGGTTCTCGCCGCCTATGTCACCGATCCGGCGTGGCAGCCCGAGGCGCTGGACCAGACGCGCATCGCCTATGCCGGCAATTATGCCGAGGCCGAGACCTCGCCGTCCGGCCTCTTGTCGCGCGAGCTTTACGGTCTGGTGCGCGGCGGCGATCCGCGCTGGCGTCTGCCGACGCTACAGGAGGCGGGCGGCGCCAGCGTCGACGGCGAGAAGGCCGTCCTCGCGCCGGCCCTGGCGTCGGGGCCACTCGACGTCACCATGGTTGGCGACGTCACGGTCGACCAGGCGATCCGTTCTGTGGCGGCGACCTTCGGCGCACTGCCGCGCCGTCCCGCCGCCGGACCGCCGGTGGCGGGAGACGAGCATTTCCCGGCCGCGCCGGCGAGGCCCGTCATGCTGTTCCACACCGGCGCCGCCAACCAGGCGGTCGCCGCCATCGTCTGGCCGACCAAGGGGTTCTTTTCCGACATGAGGCTGCAGCGCACCTTGCGCGTGCTATCGGAGATTTTCGCGCAGCGCCTGCTCGACGATCTGCGCACCCGCGAAGGCATCACCTACACGCCGGGTGCTGCGTCCTATGCCTCGCTGATGACGGACGACTACGGCTTCCTCTATGCGCTGGCGCAGATTCCGCCGTCCAGCATCGCCAATTTCTACACCGAGGTGGCGGCCGTCGTGGCCGACCTGAAGAAGACCAAGGTCGGCGACGCGGAATTGGAACGCGCCCGCGGTCCGCGCATCCAGGACATCGAGCGGCAGCAGCAGACCAACGAATACTGGCTGTCGCTGCTCGGCGGCGCGCAGCAGAATCCGCGCCTGCTCGACGTCATCCGTTCGACGTTGCCCGACCTCAAGAGCGTGACGGCCGAGGACGTGCAGAAAGCGGCGCAGGATTGGCTCAGGGACGACAAGGCCTACAGGCTGATCGTGGCGCCGCAGGGCTGGACGCCACCGCCCGGCTAGCATTTTACGTCATTTATGATGTGTTTTTCACGGCCACGGTTATCGCTGCGGCATCATGGACTTGCGGGTCCGCCGCCTGATAATGCCTATGCTTAGAAGCGCCGGTATGCGGGCCGTTGCGCTGGCCTCGTACACCGCTACAGTTAAAGCGCACCGGGCCGCGATCAATGTGCCCGGATGGGCACCGAAGACAGGCGCCCGGATTGGTGAGGACATGAACGATCTCGAGACCTTCCGCGCCGAAACCCGTGCTTGGCTCGAGGCCAATTGTCCGCCCAGCATGCGCGGCGCGGCCGCCGCAGTGACCGACGACGACGACAATTCCATCTGGGGCGGCCGCCGCGCCACCTTCAAGAATCCGGAGCAGAAGCTCTGGCTCGACCGCATGGCGGCCAAGGGCTGGACTGCGCCGACCTGGCCCAAAGAGTATGGCGGCGGCGGACTTTCCAATGCGGAAAGCCGCGTCCTGACGCAGGAATTGGCGCGCCTCAAGGCGCGGCCGGCACTGATGTCGTTCGGCATCTGGATGCTGGGGCCGGTGCTGCTCGAATACGCGAACGAAGAGCAGAAAAAGAAATTCCTGCCCGGCATCGTCAAGGGCGAGATCCGTTGGTGCCAGGGCTATTCCGAGCCCGGCGCCGGCTCCGATCTCGCGGGCCTGCGCACCCAGGCCGTCGACAAGGGCGACCACTACCTGCTCAACGGCTCGAAGATATGGACCTCGTACGCCGACAAGGCCGACTGGATCTTCTGTCTTGTGCGCACCGACAACAGCAAGAAACACGAAGGCATCTCCTTCCTGTTGTTCGATATGGCTTCGCCCGGCGTCGAGCCACGCCCTATCAAGCTGATCAGCGGCCAGTCGCCGTTCTGCGAGACCTTCTTCACCGACGTGAAAGTGCCCAAGGCTCAGCTCGTCGGAAAGCTCAATGGCGGCTGGGAGATCGCCAAGCGTCTGCTGCAATATGAGCGCCAGAACATCTCGGCCGGCGGCTTCGGCGGCGGAGGCGGCGGCGCCTACGACATCGAGCACGCGGCGATGGACTATCTCGGCCGGGAGGACGGCAAACTCGCCGACGCCGACCTGCGCGGCCGCATCACGACGCACAAAATGGAGGCCCGCGCCTTCGCGCTGACGGTGCGCCGCGCCGAGGAAGAATCGAAGCAGGGCAAGGGCCCCTCGGCCGCCACCTCGATCATCAAATACGCCGCGGCGAAGATCAATCAGGAGCGCACCGAACTTATGGTCGAGGCGCTGGGCATGCAGAGCCTCGGCTGGGAAGGCGACGCCTACAAGCCCGGCGAGATCGCCGCGATGCGCGGCATGCTGCGCGCCAAGGGCAATTCGATCGAAGGCGGCACGTCCGAGGTGAACCTCAACGTCATCTCCAAGCGCGTGCTGGGCCTGATGGATCATCAATGAAGAAAAAAAGCGAATGGCGAATGGCGAGTAGCGAGTTGGGCGACCCCTATTCGCCACTCGCTATTCGCTATTCGCCGGACCGGGAGAGATGCGAATGAGTGCGGCACCGCAAATCGATACCGACCTCGAAGTCTTTCGCGCCGAGGCGCGCCGCTGGCTGGAGGCCAATTTTCCGTCATCTTTGAAAGGCGCCAACGCACTCTCCTTCATGGAAGGCTTCGGCTCGCAGGAGCCGGACTTCCTGAAATGGAAGAAGGCCATGGGCGACAAGGGCTGGGGCATCGCCGCCTGGCCCAAGCCATGGGGCGGCGGCCTCTCCAAGGCCGAGGCGCGCGTGCTCGGCCAGGAGATGGCGCGGCTGGGCGCCTTCAATCCGATCGGCGGCATGGGTGTCGCGATGTTCGGGCCGACGCTGCTGGAATACGGCAATGACGAGCAGAAGAAAAAGCACATGCCGGGCATCGCCCACGGCACGGTGCGCTGGTGCCAGGGCTATTCCGAACCCGGCGCCGGCTCCGACCTTGCCAGCCTGCGCACCCAGGCGGTCGACAAGGGCGACCATTTCCTCGTCAACGGCCAGAAAATCTGGACCAGCGGCGCGCAATATGCCGATTGGTGCTTCTGCCTGGTGCGCACCGACAATACGAAAAAGCACGAGGGCATCTCGTTCCTGCTGATCGACATGAAGTCGCCCGGCATCGAGACGCGCCCGATCAGGCTGATCAGCGGCAACTCGCCGTTCTGCGAGACCTTCTTCACCGATGTGAAGGTACCCAAGGAAAACCTGATGGGGCCGCTCAACGGCGGCTGGACGGTCGGCAAGCGCCTGCTCCAGTTCGAGCGCGACGGACAAGGCGGCAATGCGCGCGGCGCCAGCTTCCGCGGCGCCGACCTGCGCAGCCTCGATGAGATTGCCAAGGCCTATGTCGGCACCGACGCCCATGGCCAGATCGCCGATCCGGATCTGCGCGCCCGCGTCGCCGCTCACATGATGGACGTCTCGGCGATGCGCCTGACGGTGCAGCGCATGCAGGACGACGCGCGCGCGAGCCAGGGTCCGTCCGCCGTGACCTCGATCATGAAGAACGCCAACGTCAAGGTGAACCAGGACCGCGCCGAGCTCTTGATCGAGATCATGGGCTTCCAGGGCCTCGGCTGGGACGGCGACACCTATTCCAAGAACGAAATCGACGCGACGCGCAACTGGCTCTCGGGCAAGGCGCAGTCGATCTATGGCGGCTCAAACGAAATCCAGAGCAACATCATCGCCAAGCGCATCCTTGGCCTGCTCGACCACCAATAAGAGACTCTCCTTCCCCGTTGTTGCGGGAAGGTGGATCGAACGAGCATAGCGCGTGAGAGACGAAGAGGGGCATCGCCCCGCTTCGAAGATCGGAGAAAGAGAAGAATGAGTGCCGCCGAGAAAATCGATACCGACCTGGAGGCTTTCCGCGCCGAAGCGCGAAGCTGGCTCGAAGCCAATTTTCCGCCGTCGCTCAAAGGCCGCTCCGGCATGATGATGGGCGAGGACGGCCCGGCCACGGGCGGCGACTACGCCAAATGGAAAAAGGCGATGGGCGACAAGGGCTGGGGCACGCCGACCTATCCCAGGCAATATGGCGGCGGCGGCCTCTCGGGCGCTGAGGTCCGCGTGCTGCAACAGGAGATGAACCGCCTCGGTGCCTGGAATCCGATCGGGGGCATGGGCGTGATGATGTTCGGCCCGACGCTGTTGGAATATGGCAGTCCCGAGCAGAAGGCCAAGCATGTCCCCGGCATCGTCAAGGGTGAGGTGTGGTGGTGCCAGGGCTATTCCGAGCCCGGCGCCGGCTCGGACCTCGCCAGCCTGCGCACGCAATGCATCGACAAGGGCGATCATTTCCTGGTCAACGGCCAGAAAGTGTGGACCTCGGGCGCGCAATACGCCGACATGTGCTTCGCGCTGGTGCGCACCGACAACACCAAGAAGCATGAAGGCATCTCGTTCCTGCTGATCGACATGAAGTCGCCGGGCGTCGAAGTGCGTCCGATCCGGCTTATCAGCGGCAATTCACCGTTCTGCGAGACTTTCTTCACCGATGTGAAGGTACCCAAGGAGAACCTGATGGGCCCGCTCAACGGCGGTTGGACCATCGGCAAGCGCCTGCTCCAGTTCGAGCGCGCCGGCCTCGGCGGCGGCGTCGCCGGCGGCGGCCTCAACCGCGGCGGCGAGACTCGCAGCCTCGACGCCGTCGCCAAGGCCTATGTCGGCACCGACGACAAAGGTCGCATCGCCGACGCCGACCTGCGCGCCCGCTTGACGCAGCACATGATGGACACCCGCATGTTCATGCTCACCATTCAGCGTGCGATGCTGGAAGCCAAGGGCAATTCCGGACCATCGACCACCACCTCGATCATGAAGAATGCCGGCTCGCGCATCGGCCAGGACCGCGCCGAGTTGCTGGTCGAGATCATGGGTCACCAGGGCCTCGGCTGGGACGGCGACGGCTACAGCGCCGACGAGATCGCTACAGTGCGTGGCTGGCTGGGCGGCAAGGCCACTACCATCTTTGGCGGCTCGGCCGAAATCCAGAACAACATCATCGCCAAGCGCATTCTTGGCCTTCTCGATCACCAATAAGCTGAAATCACCGGGGTAACGAACAATGGCAGTCTTGAACGAAGAACAGACAATGATCCGCGACGGCGCGAAGTCGTGGGTGCAGGAAAAATCACCCGTCACGGCGTTCCGCAAAGTTCGCGACAGCGGCAACGCCGACGGCTTCGACCGCGCGGCGTGGAAGGAGATGGCCGAGATGGGCTGGGCCGGCATCCTCGTCCCCGAGGAGTTTGGCGGTACGGGGCTCGGCTACATGACGCTCGGCCTGGTGCTGGAAGAGACCGGCCGCACGCTGACGGCGTCGCCGCTGATCTCGACCGCGCTGACGGCGACGACTGCGCTGCTGCTCGCCGGCAACGACGCGCAGAAGAAGAAGTACCTGCCGGCCATCGCCGAGGGCAAGCTGATCGCGACGCTGGCGGTCGACGAAGGTGCCCATCACGCGCCGGAGAAAGTGGCGTTGAAGGGCGAGAAGTCCGGCGCTGGCTACAAGCTGAGCGGCAAGAAAAGTTTTGTGCTCGACGGCGGTACCGCCGATCTCATCATCGTGGCGGCGCGCACCGGCGGCAAACCGGGCGACAAGAACGGCGTCACGCTGGTGCTGGTCGACGGCAAGGCGGCCGGCCTGACGCGCGACAGGCTCAAGACGGTAGATTCCCGCGGCTACGCCAATCTGACCTTCAATGGCGTCGAAGGTGAAGTGCTCGGCGCCGCCGACCAGGGCTTCGGCCCGCTCGAAGCGACGCTCGACCGTGCCCGCGCCGGCCTCGCTGCCGAAATGCTCGGCCAGGCAGTGCAATCCTTCGAGGTCACGCTCGATTATCTCAAGACCCGCGTGCAGTTCGGCCAGGTCATCGGCACGTTCCAGGCGCTGCAGCACCGCGCCGCCAAGATGTTCACCGATCTCGAGTTGGCGCGTTCCTGCGTCGAGGGCGCGCTTGCCGCCATCGACCGCGACGCCAACGACGTGGCGCAACTCGCCTCGCTCGCCAAGGCCAAGGTCGGCGATGCGGTGCACCTGGTGTCGAACGAGATGGTGCAGATGCATGGCGGCATCGGCATGACCGACGTGCACGACGCCGGTCTCTACTTGAAGCGCGCCCGCGCCCAAGAGGCGACCTTCGGCGGCTCGTCATATCACCGCGACAGGTATGCGACGTTGCTGGGGTATTGAGTGCGCTTTCCTCTCCCCGCAGCGGGGAGAGGACGCTAGATCGCCAACAGTCTCTCCTGCGGCCCGTCTGGCAACACCACTCGGATCGCGTCGCCCGGTCGCACCTCGCCACCCGCGATGACGATGCCCATGATGCCTGCCTTGCGGATCAGGCTGCCGTCCGCGTCCTTGTCGAGGCAGGCGTGCATCATGCCCTTCTCGAACGTGTCGATCTGGTGGCAGGGGTTGCGCAGGCCCTTCACTTCGACAACGGCGCTCGCGCCCAAATGCAGCCGTGCGTTCAGCGGCAGGCCGAGCAGATCGATGCCGCGCGTCGTGACATTCTCGCCCATGTCGCCGGCGCCGACGGTGAAGCCCTTGCCGCGCAGCTCGTCGTGCAATTCGGCGTGGATCAGATGCACCTGGCGCAGGTTGGGCGTGGTCGGATCGCGCTTGATGCGCGACAGGTGCTGCACCGTCACGCCCAGATGCGCGTCGCCCTCGACGCCGAGGCCCTCGATCAGGCGGATGCTGCCGCGCGGCGGCTTGCTGAACTGGTGCGCGCCATCGCAGCTGACGCTGACGACGACACCGCTCATGGCACTTTCAGGACCATGTTCTTCGCCACGCCGTGCGGCACCTGGTCGATCACCAGCACCTTGAGCGGCCCCGTCCCGTTGTTGACGCCATAGTGCCAGGTGTTCACGGGCTCCGCGACGAAGCTGCCGGCGGGGATCTCATAGGTCTTCTTCGTCTCGACGTTGATCAGAGTCAGCGCTCCCTCCAACACATAGACATAGTGCGGATAGGGATGCTGGTGCACTGGCAGTCCCGCGCCCGGCGCGAAGACCGCAGTGGCGACTATGACGTCCGGCCGCTGCGGCACCACAATGGGCTGGCCGATGATCGTGGTGTTGGTGTGGGTGACGGGCGTCACTTGGACCTTGGGCGCATCCGCCGCCTGCGCCAGGCCGAGGCCGAGAAGAAAAACCGCGCCCGCGCCGATCATCCGCATTGTCACACCCTCTCGATGGCCAGCGCCACGCCCTGCCCGACGCCGACGCACAAAGTCGCCGGTGCGTGGCGTATTCTCACGGGTTGTCTTTCCGCGCAGCCTAGCGATAGCCTCACGCCAACGCCATCGGGAGAAATGCCATGAAAGCCGCTGTGTATTACGAGAACGGTCCGCCGTCGGTCCTCAAATACGAGGACGTTGCCGATCCGCAGCTGACGCCCGGCGGCATCGTCATCCGGGTCGAGGCGGTCTCCATCGAAGGCGGCGACACGCTGAACCGTCAGGGCGGGCCACTCGCCGCGCATCCGCACATCGTCGGCTACCAGGCGGCGGGTGAAGTCGTCGCGGTGGGCGAAGGCGTCACGGAGTTCAAGCTCGGCGACAAGGCGGTGACCACCGGCTTCAACGGCAGCCATGCGGAGCTGCGCGCGGTCTTCGCGCGCACGGCGTGGAAGATTCCCGAGGGCTGCGACGTCAAGCTCGCCGCCGCCGTGCCGGTGCCGTTCGGCACGGCGCATGATTGCCTGTTCGAGTTCGGCCGCCTGAAAGCGGGCGAGACCGTGCTGGTGCAGGCCGGCGCCTCGGGCGTCGGCGTCGCGGCGATCCAGCTGGCCAAGCGGGCCGGTGCGCGCGTGCTCGCCACCGCCTCCAGCGACGAGCGTCTGGAAAAACTGAAGCCGCTCGGCCTCGATCACGGAATCAACTACAAAACCTCCGACGTCGTGCAGTCGGTGATGAAGCTCACCGACAACAAAGGCGTCGACTTGGTGGTCGATTCCGTCGGTGGCTCGACACTGCAGGGCTCGATCCTGTCGCTTGGCTATCGCGGTCGCGTCTCGATGGTCGGCGCCGCCGGACGCGAACCGATGCGTGTCGACGTCGGCTCGCTGATGGGCGGCAACAGAAGCCTGTCCGGCGTCTTCCTCGGCGCCGAGATCGCCACCGACCGCGTCCACGACATGATCCAGAACCTGGTGAACGAAGTGGCGCAGGGAAAATTGAAAGTCGTCATCGACAAAACCTTCGCGCTGTCGGAGGCCGCGGCTGCGCACGCTTACATCGAAAGCCGCAAGGCGGTGGGACGCGTGCTGCTCATTCCCTGAAACGAACGAAAAGCGCTATTCCGGTTTTGTCGCCGCGCTCGCGTAAAACCATGATTCGGCTCGCTTATCGCAAGTGACGAACCGTCAACGGCAAGTCGGGCCGAAAGGACTCGTCTTCCGCAGCGCGCACTGCATATAGTGCTGCAATGGGGATAGCTCGCGTTGGACGCCGTGGCGGTGGTGGAAAATCGCGCGACGCCTTGAGCTTGGTGGAGGCGTATATGAGTCTGCTTGAAGACGTGCAGGAATTCGTCCGTGAAGCGAATCGAATAGTCGAGATCAAGGACCTTCAGACACTCCTGGAAGGCACCGTTCGCGAGCTGGGCTTCGACTATTTCGCTCTGGTTCATCACGTGAACATCTATCAGACCAGTGGCGAGGTCGTTTACCTGTTCGACTTCCCGCCGGCCTGGGCCGAGTTGGTCGACCGCAAGGGCTATTTCACCGACGATCCGGTGCATGTCGCCTGCCAGAAATCGGCCGCGCCCTTCACCTGGGCCGACGTGCCGCAGCTCATCACGCTCACGACGCGGCAGGCCGAGATGCTGCAGGCCGCCAAGAGCGCCGGCCTCGGCGGCGGCTTCACCGTGCCGATCCACATTCCGGGCGAATACACCGGCTCCTGCACCTTCAGCACCCGCGCCGGCCGTGAGATCCCCCAGGCGGCGCTACCCGCGGCGCATTACGTCGGCAGCTTCGCCTTCGAGGCGGCGCGCCGCGTCGTGCAGCGCGTCGCCGCGCAGCGTGGAACGCGGAACAAGACCGTGGCGCAGCCCAAACTGACCCGCCGCCAGCTCGACTGCGTCGTCCTGGCCGGCCGCGGCAAGAGCGACAAGGACGTCGCCCAGATCCTGGGCATCAGCGGCCAGACCGTCCACCAGCACATGGAGGACGCCAAGCGCAAATACGACGTCGCCACCCGCATGCAGCTGATCGTGCGGGCCCTGTTCGACAGCCAGCTGGCCTTCGCCGACCTCGTGAATTGACGCATCCCCCAACTAGGGGAATGTCTGCGCTAGTCTGTCGATGCAACTCTACCTCCGGTTTCATCTGGAGTGAGAGCACATGGTCGACGTCGTCACCGCGAACAACCGCCACAAATTCAACGGCATGGTCGATGCCATGCATGCCGATCGCAAGCGGATCTTCGTGGATTCGCTGAAGTGGGACATCCCGGTCGTCGACGGCAAGTACGAGATCGATCAGTTCGACAATGCCGACGCCGTCTACCTCCTGGCGCTGGACGGCAAGAAGGAAACCCATCTGGGCTCCGTCCGCCTCCTGCCATCGAGCAAGCCGCACCTGTTGGGCGACGTCTTTCCGATGCTTTGCGACAACGGCGTGCCCCGGGGCGATGACATCTGGGAGATCACAAGGCTGTGCACCGCGCCGCAGCTGCGCGGTCGCGAGGCCTGGCTGGCGCGCTCCTATCTCGCCGTCGGCATGGTCGAGTTCGCGCTGCTCTACGGCATCAGCAAATACACCTGCGTCGCGGAGACCTCGTGGCTGTCGTCGATCATGGCGGTCGGCTGGGAGTGCGAGCCCCTGGGCCTGCCAAAGGAAATCAACGGCGAGACGGTGGGCGCGCTGATCATCAACATCTCGCCGGCGACGCTGCAGCTCTTCCGCATGAAGATGGGCTGGCGCCTGCCGGTGCTGGAGCTCGACGCCATCGCCAAGGCCGCCTGACGCAACCGCCACGATACGGGATCACGCCATGTCTGTTGCATTCGCACAGCGGCCGATGGACGCCGCCGACTGGACGCAGGAGCTGCTGGACCGCGGCTACTGCATCATTCCGGGCCTAATGCCCAAGACCAAGGTCGAGGCGTTCCACGACGATCTGAAGGAACGCTTCGCCCGCACGCCGTTCTGCGATGGCGACTTCTACGGCCGCCGCACCAAGCGCTTTGGCAGCCTGCTCAAGCGTTCGGCGCACGCCGCCGACTTCGTGCAGCAGAAGCTGATCCTGGACATCGTGCAGGCCGTGCTCGGGCCGCATTGCGACCGCTTCCAGCTCAACCTGGTGCAGGGCCTGGAAATCTGGCCCGGCGAAGGCGAGCAGAACCCGCACCGCGACCAGGACATGTGGGGCGGCCAGAAGGGCCAGACCGAATATCTGGTCAACGTGATGTGGCCGTTCACGCCGTTCCGCAAGGAGAACGGCGCGACGCTGGTCTGGCCGGACAGCCATCGCTGCCAGGACACCTACTATATCGACCGCGAAGAGGCCGTCTTTGCGGAGATGGATCCAGGCTCGGCGCTGCTGTTCCTCGGCTCCACCCTGCATGGCGCGGGCGCCAATCGCACCGCCAGGCCGCGCACCGGCATCGTCGTCGGCTACACGCTGGGCTGGCTGAAACCATATGAAAACCAGTGGCTGGTCTACCCACCGGAGGTGGCCCGCAACTTCTCGCCGGAGCTCGCCGCCCTGGTCGGCTACCAGCAGCACCGCCCCAATGTCGGTAACTATGAAGGCCAATGCCCCTCTGTTCTGCTGCGTGGGGGTGTGGCAGATTACATGCAGGCCGTGGATGAGCTTCGTCCCGAGCAGGTCGCTGAAGTCGCCGGGTTCAAGGCCATGCAACGGCGAAAGGACGGCAGCCTGATCGATTGATCGGGACCGTCCGCAAACGGCGTTGAAAGCCGGAGCGTTGGACGGAAAAGTGTCTGTGTCATGCTGCTGACGAATGCCACCTTCGAGTTCATCGAAGATATCGATCGGCAGATTGACGCTCCCGCGCTGATCGCGGCGTTCCAGAATTTCATCAGGAAATTCGGGATGGTCTATTTCATGATCGGCGATCCCAGACCGCCGCCGGAGCCCTATAACGATTATCTGTGGGCGACGACCTGGCCCGAGGAATGGCTGGAGCGCTGGCGCTCGAACTATCTGCTGGTCGATCCCATCGTCCGCCAGCTGCGCACGCAGACCAAGCCGCTGCGCTGGGGACCGAGCGAAGGCGCCAGCGACGAGACCGGCTCGCGCATCCTGGAGGAAGCGAGCGAGTTCCGCATGAATGCCGGCTTCGCGGTGCCGGTCTACAACCGCGACGGCCTGGCGGTCGTCGTCTCGATGGGCACCGAGAGCTACGAGATCGGCAAGACCGAAGAGACCTGCCTGCACATCGCGTCGATCTACCTGCATGCCGGTCTCGAACGCCTGCGCGCCAAGGGTGCTCCGCCGCCGCGCGGCCCACGCCTGACGCGGCGCGAGCGCGAATGCCTGTCCTGGGTCGCTGCCGGCAAGACCGATTGGGAGATCTCGCAGATCCTCAGCATCGCCGAGCAGACGGTGCACGAATACGTGCAGAACGCGCTGATCAAGCTGAACCCGACGACGCGAGCGCAAGCGGTCGCCATCGCGATCTTCACCAAGCAGATCGCGCCCTGACGGTGATGAACGCGGCGTGAGGACGCGATCCCCCTCATATCGGGGGGATGACAGCGGCGTCCGGCGGCGCGAATTTCCCGGCGCTTCGAATCCGAAAAAGGCCGGCCATGATCGAAGTGGTCACCAGTCGCAACGCGGGCCTCTACAAGGACGCGCTGGTCGACATGTTCCAGCTCCGTCACCGCATCCTGGCGGAGAACATTTGCCGCGATGTCGTCTGCGCCGCCGACGGCCGCGACGCCTTCGATACCGACGATGCCATCTATCTGCTGCTGACAGCGGACGACGGCACGGTAATCGGTTCCCATCGCCTGCTGCCGACGACGGGACCGCATCTGTTCTCCGACGTCCTGCCGCAATGCTGCGACGTAAAGGGCGTGCAGCGCGGCGCGGCCATCGTCGAGCTGACGCGCACCTGCGTCGACGAGGCGCTGCCGGACAAGGCCACGATGGAGACCGCCCGCAAGCGCATCATGGTCGGCCTGTTCGAGTTCTGCCTGCGCGCCGGCTACCAGAAGTTCACGCTGCTGATGCCGACCGACCTGCTGTTCCGCTACCTGGTGATCGGACTGCAGATCAAGCCGCTAGGCCTGCCGCTCGACGTTGATGGCGTCGAGCAGGTCGCGGTCATCGTTACGGTCGATGCGGCCGCGTTCGATGCCATGCGCCTAGCCCTGGGCATTCCCGAGCGCCAGGTGAATTATCTGGGGGCGCTGGCGGGTGATCCGCTCGTCCTGGCGCCGGGCGAGAGGGCGTATTGGCCGCTGGATGCCGCCGGATAGTGCGCCGGCCGCGCCACGCCGCATACGCCGTAAATCGGGTCGCATAGCCTTTCGAGCTTCAACGGTTATACTCGCCTGCGGATGGGCGTCCGGGCTTGATCTCAGGAGCGAGAATGCAACCGCGTTTGTTGGCGCTGAAAAGCGCCGTACCGTCCTATGTCCTGGAACAACCCGATGTCGCCATCCGTGCCGGAGCACTCTTCCAGAAGAGCCGCGACATGGCGCGACTCATGCCGGTGTTCGAGAACACCGGCATCGACCGGCGCTATTCCTGCGTACCGATCGAATGGTACAGCGAGCCACATGGCTGGACCGACCGCAACGCGCTCTACATCGAAAATTCCGTCGCCCTGTTCGAAAAGCTCACACTGGAACTTCTCGACCAAGCGGGCCTGAAGCGCCAGGATATCGACGCCATCGTGGTGTCGTCGACCACCGGCATCGCGACGCCCAGCCTCGACGCCCTGGTGATCGAGAAACTCGGCCTGCGCCGCGATATCCGCCGCCTGCCGATCTTCGGCCTCGGCTGCGCCGGCGGCGTCGTCGGCCTGACGCGGGCTGCGGAACTGGCCAAAGCGCATCCCGGTAGCCGGGTCCTGTTCCTGGTCGTGGAACTTTGTGCGCTCACCTTCCGCAAGGCCGACACCTCCAAGAGCAACATCGTCGCCACGGCACTATTCGGCGACGGCGCGGCCGGCGCCATCCTGTCGACCGACGGCAAGGGCCCCGTGCTTGGCCCCGGCGGCGAATACACCTGGCCCAATTCGCTGGGCATCATGGGCTGGGACGTCGAGGAGGACGGGCTGAAAGCGGTGTTCTCGCAAAGCATCCCGGCGCTGGTCGCGAACGACTTCAAGCCGATCCTGCACAATTACCTCGCCGCCAACGATCTGCGGCTCGGCGACGTCGACGGGTTTGCCTGCCATCCGGGCGGCGCCAAGGTCCTCGACGCGCTGGAAGACGCCTTCGGCATTGCGCGCGGCGCGCTAGTCGAAAGCCGCGGCGTGCTGCGCGACTTCGGCAATATGTCCGCCGTCACGGCGCTGTTCGTGCTGGAGCGGATGGACTGGCGGGACACCGCGCGCAAGACGCTGATGACCGCGCTGGGGCCGGGCTTCTCGGCCGTCTTCTTGATGATCGGCGGGTCGTGATTCTGGCGATCTACATCATCCTGGCTCTGGTCGCGCTGCAGCGGCTGGTCGAGGTCGCCTATGCCGAGCGCAACACGCGGGCCTTGTTGGCGCGCGGCGCGGTGGAGGTCGGGCGGGCACATTATCCGCTGATCGTGCTGCTGCATGGCGCCTGGCTCGCGGCCATCGTGATGGCGCTGCCGGCCGGCGCGACGATCCACTGGCTGCCGCTGACAGCGTTCATCGCCTTGCAGCTGGCGCGCGTCTGGGTGCTGGCGACGCTCGGGCCTTATTGGACGACGCGGATCATCACGCTGGAAGGCGCGCCGCTGGTGCGCAAGGGACCTTACCGCTTCGTGCGCCATCCCAACTACCTTATCGTGGTGGGCGAGATCGCGATGCTGCCGCTGGCCTTCGGCGAGATCGCCGTCGCCATCGCCTTCACGGTGTTGAACGCGCTTATGCTGGCCTGGCGCATCCGCCAGGAAGACCAGGCGCTGGCGGCGCGCCGCGCCCGCACGCCGGCCAATGCGGGGTGACGGCATGCGCGTGCTCCGCTTCGCCGGCCCCTTCGCCTTTGCGCTATCGATACCCGCATTCTACTACCTCGTCGGCCCGCGGGCTCCGATCCTGACGGTTCTCCTGCTGCTGCTGGCGTTGATCGGCGCGGAGTTCGTCTCCAGCCGCGGCAATGGGCCGGCTGCGGCACCAAACGCGCGTCTCGCGCGCGCCCTGCCCAATCTCTACGTGCCGATGCAGCTCGGCATCATCGCCTGGGCGGTGCTCGTCGCGCGGCACGGCGATGCCGCGGGCTTCACGGCGCTGGCGCTGGCGGTCGGTGTCACCACCGGCGTGTTCGGCGTCCTGGCGGCGCATGAGCTGGTGCACGGCCACCATCGCGGCGAACGGTTTCTCGGCCTTCTCATGCTCAGTGGCATGACCTATCGCCATTTCCGCGTCGCGCATGTCTTCGGCCATCATCGCTGGGCGGCGACCGAGCGCGATCCGGCGAGCGCGGCGCTGGGCGAGGGCTTCTACGTCTTCCTGCTGCGCACCATGGCGGGGCAATTCGCCGATGCCTGGGCGATCGAGCGGCGGCGCGTCGCGGCGCGCGGCGACACGCTGGCGGACAACCGCATCGCCCGCGACGTCGCGGCGATGGTGCTGGTCTATCTCGGCATCGCGGCGGTCGCCGGCTGGCGCGGGGCCGCGTTGTTCGCCGCCCAAAGCGCGGTCGGCATTGTGGTGCTGGAGCTCTTCAACTACATCGCCCATTACGGCCTCAGGCGCCGCGCCACGCCGAACGGCCACGAGCCGTTCGGCGAACGCCACAGCTGGAACTCGAGTAACGCACTGGCCAACGCCCTGATTTTCAACATGGGCCGGCACAGCTGGCATCACGCCCGCCCGGCGTCGTCCTATGAGAGTCTGCGCTGGGCGCCGGCGGCCCCCGAGCTTCCGGCGGGCTATGCCGGCAGCATCCTCCTGGCGCTGGTGCCGCCCCTGTGGCACCGCGTCATGGACCCGGCGGTGCAAAATCTGCGCGCGGCACCGAGCGAGGCGCCCGTCGAGATTCTTTGATTGACGCGCAATTTACGGCTAAACCGAAGGCGGTTTATCCGCTTGCGCTTCTGAGCACCCCGCCTCGATGCAGAGTATTTTGCGAACCTGGATCGGCTTCGTGGCCATGTGCCTTGGCATGTCGCTGGCGGTGCTGGACATCCAGATCGTCGCCAGTTCCTTCACCACCATCCAGAAGTCGTTCCACGTCACGTCGGACCAGCTCAGTTGGATCCAGACCGGCTATCTGATGGCCGAGGTCATCGCCATTCCGCTGACCGGCTGGCTGACGCGGGCGCTGTCGCTGCGCTGGATGTTTGCGGCCGCCACACTGGGTTTCACGCTCGCCAGCGTCGCCTGCGCCATGTGCACCGCCCTTTCGCCCTTCATCGCGCTGCGCGTGGTGCAGGGCTTTTGCGGCGGCATGCTGATTCCCGGCGTCTTCACCTCGGTGTTCGTCATGATGCCCGAAAAGCATCGCATCGCGGCCACCGCGCTCGCCGGCACGCTGGCGGTGATCGCACCGACGGTGGGCCCGGCGATCGGCGGCTACCTGACCGAGCATTACAGCTGGCACTGGATATTCCTGATCAATCTGGGCCCCGGCATCCTGGTCGCCTCGCTGGTCGCCGGTTACGTCCGGCTCGGCAAGCCGGACCTCAGCGAACTGCGCCGCATCGACTATTTCGCCATCGCGCTGGCTGCGGCCTTCCTCGCCACGCTTGAGCTCGTGCTCAAGGAGGCGCCGAAATACGATTGGCAGGGCGTCTTCGTCTATGCCTGCATCGTCATCTGCATCGTGACCGGCACCGGTGCGATCTGGCGCAGCCTCTACAGCCGGCATGCCTTCGTCGACCTCACCCGCTTCCGCGAGCGCACCTTCACGCTCGGCTGCGTCCTCAGCTTCGTGCTGGGGCTCGGCCTTTACGGTTCGGTCTACTTGCTGGCGCTGTTCCTTGGCATTGTGCGCGAGCATTCGCCGTGGGAGATCGGCACCATCATGATCGTCTCGGGTGCGGCGCAGCTCGCGACGGCGCCGGTCGCCGCCTGGCTCGAGAGCAAAATCGATCCCCGGATCCTAACCGCCTTTGGCTACAGCCTGTTCTCCGCCGGCCTGATTGCCAACGGCTTCGCATCCATGACGACCGACTATGACGGGCTGTTCTGGCCGCAGGTCCTGCGCGGTGCCAGCGTCATGCTGTGCATCCTGCCGGCGACGCGCCTCGCCCTCGACACGCTTATTCCCGGCCAGGTGGCCGACGGCAGCGCGCTGTTCAATCTGATGCGCAATCTCGGCGGCGCCATCGGCATCGCGCTGGTCGACACCATCCTGGAGCAGCGCACGCCCGTGCACGCTACGGCGCTCGCGACGCGGCTGCAGGCCGGCGATGCCGGCGCCGCGCGCCTCGTCGGCCTGCCGACCGAATATTTCCAGGGCCACGACATGGGTCCTGTCAACGAGACCATGCGCGCCTTCGCCGAGCCGCTGGTGCGCAAGGCGGCGCTGGTGCAGTCGTTCAACGAAGCCTGGATCGTCATCGGCCTGCTCTTCGCGCTGTCACTGCTGGTGCTGCCCTTCATGCACCGCATCCGCGGCTCGGCGATGGGCCCGGGCACCGAAGACGAAGCCGCCTGACGGTCAGGCGTGCGCCAGTTCGACCTGTACGACGTCGGTGCGGTCGACGCTGAATGCCGCCGCGCACATGCCCAGATAGAACTGCCAGTTGCGGAAGAATTTCTGGTCGTGGCCAAGCGCCACTATGTCGTCCTTGGCCTCGCGCATCTTCGCCGACCATTCGCGCAGCGTCTGGGCGTAGTCGTGGCCGAACGAGAACGTGCTTGCCACTTTCAGTCCCGCCCGCTCCGCCTCGTCGCCGAAGCGCGCCAGCGACGGCAGCATGCCGCCGGGGAAGACGTAGTGGCGGATGAAATCGCTGCGCAGGCGGTAGCCGGCGAACAGCTCGTCGCGGATGGTGATAGTCTGGATCACAGCCCGCCCGCCCTGCTTCAGCCGCTCCTTGATGGTTTGGAAATAGGCCGGCCAGTAGCGCTCGCCCACCGCCTCGAACATCTCGATCGAGACGATGCTGTCGAAGGTCCCGCGCACCTTGCGATAATCCTCGAGCCGCACCTCGGCGCTGCGTCCAGCCAGGCGCGCGCTGGCAAAGCGATGTTGGGACGGCGAGATCGTCAGGCCGGTCACATTGTGCGCATCCTGGGTGGCGCGCTCGGCAAAGCCGCCCCAGCCGCAGCCGATCTCCAGGATCGAGGACTTCGCCGCGGGTAGCTTGGCCAGGATGCGGTCGTATTTGCAGCGCTGCGCCGCTTCCAGGCTCCTGTCCTCGCCGCCATAGAGTGCCGACGAATAGGTCATGCTGGGATCCAGCCACAGCGAATAGAAATCGTTGCCGACGTCGTAGTGCTCCTGGATGTTGCGCGCGGAGCCCTTGATCGTGTTGCGGCGGAGCAGCGCGTCGTGCACCACGAACGCCATGCGCTGCAGCAGGCTGCCATTGGCGAAGCCGCTGAACGCATCCATGTTCATCAGGAACAGCGACACCAGCGTCTCAATGTCGTCTGTCTCCCATAGCCCGTCGATATAGGCCTCGCCGAGCCCGATATCGCCGCGCGCCACCGACAGGCGCAGCACGTCCCAGTCGTTGATGCGGAAATGGGCGCGCGGCCCGGGCTGGGACCCCGTCACCGTGACGGCTTCGCCATTCGGCGTGACGAAATCGAGCGTGCCGTAGCTGAGACCGGCCACCGCGGCGCGCCATTTCTTCTCGATCACGAAGGCGGGGATCAGGCTCATGTCAGGCTCCTCAAGGCCGCATCGCCGGCGCAACTGAAACGCACAAGGGGGCCCTCACGCTGCCTTCGCAGTCGCGAGAACGCTTGCGGCAAGGCCCGTCGCAAGCCCAAGCGACGGCGGCGGAAAGGCCGGCCGGGCCGCCTGCCAAGGTGTCTCGGCACCCAAAAGACGGGCGACGTGCACCGCGCTGGCGAGGCCGTCCTCGTGGAACCCGTGGCGCAGATGGGCGCCGCAGAACCAGGTGTTGCGCGCACCCTGCATCGCCTGCACCTGCGCCTGGGCCGCCAGCGCGCCGTGATCGAACACCGGGTGCTCGAACGTGTGTGTGTCGAAGATCTTGTCCGGCGCGATCGCCATCTTGGGGTTCAGGCTCACGAACAGCGGCGTCTGGTTTGGGATTCCCTGCAGCAGGTTCATCCAATAGGTGACGGTGAGCGCCGGATCGTTCAGGTCGCCGTCCGAGCTGTAATTCCAGCTCGCCCAGCAGCGCCTGTTCCTCGGCATGACCGCAGTGTCGCGATGCAGCACGGCAACGTTCTGTTGGTAGCGGAAGGCCGACAGCGCGGCGCGTTCGGCGTCGCTGGCGTCGGCCAGGAGGCGCAGCGTCTGGTCGCCATGGCTGGCGAACACGACATGGTCGAAGGCCTGCTGCTGTCCCGTCGTGTCGGTCACCACCGCGCCCTGCGCACCGCGCGTCACGCGCGCTGCGCCGCACTGGGTGCGGATGCGGTCGGCGAAGGGCTGCGTCAGCCGCTTGACGTATTCCTGGCTGCCGCCGGTCACCGTGTACCATTGCGGCTGGCCGCTGGCGCTGAGCAGGTGATGATTGGCCATGAAGCGAATCAGCGTCTGCGCCGGAAAGCGCATCATCTCGCAGGGCGGGCAGCTCCAGATTGCGCTGCTCATCGGCAGCAGGTAATAGCGGCGGAACCAGTCGCCGAGGCCGAGCTTGGCGATCAGCCCGTCCAGCGTCAGTTCGGGGTGGCGCTCGACCGTTTCCTCCGACCGCGCGTTGAACTTGAAGACGTCTCGGATCAGGAGGCCGAATTTAGGACGCAGCAAATTGCGGCGCTGGCCGAACACCGCATTGGTGTCTTTGGCGCCCCATTCCAGCCAGCCACCCCGGATCGAGGCGGCGAACGTCATGTCGCTCTTGTGCACCGCTACGCCGAGGTGGCGGAACATGGCAGAGAGTTGCGGATAGTTCTTTTCGTTGAAGACGATGAAACCGGTGTCGACCGGGATGGCCTTGCCGTCATAGTCCACGGTGACGGTGCGCGTATGGCCACCAATGCGCGCCGCCTTCTCGTAGACCGTCACCTCATGGCGCTGGTCCAGCAGGTACGCCGCCGCTAGCCCCGAAATGCCCGTGCCGATAATCGCGATCTTCGCCATGCGCCGTCCGCCTGTGTGAGGGGGATACGGTAGGCGCCGGCCACTGGATCAAAGGACCGAACTTCGACGGTTTGCCGGTGATCCAGACGCCCGTCAGGGGCGTAATCAGGGCAACAGGAGAAGTCCGCTGGCCCGCTATCTGGTTGCTTATCTTGTGGCCGCCGCCGTCATGGCGGCGCTCGACCTCGCGTGGCTCAGCTATGCCGTGAAGGCGTTTTTCGAACCTGCGATCGGCCCGCTGCTGGCCGAAAAGACCAATATGACAGCGGCGGTGCTGTTCTACGTCCTCTATATCGTCGGTATCCTGCTGTTCGCCGTCGCGCCGGCGCTGGCCGGCGGCGGTTGGGCCCGGGCGCTCGGCATGGGTGCGGCGTTCGGCTTCTTTGCCTACATGACCTACGACCTGACCAACATGGCGACCTTGAAGGCCTGGCCGGCCCATCTGGCGGTCATCGACATCGCCTGGGGCACGCTGGTCACCGCTGTAGCGGCGGCGGCCGGCTATTTCGCGGCATCGCGCATTTCGTGAGCACGCGCCGCGCGTCCCGACCAGATCGCGATGCCGAGGCACGTCGCCATGGTCAGGGACGCCAGCAGGAACGGCAGGCCCGGGATATTCCACTGCGGATGCCTCACGGCCCAGGCGAACGACAAGCCGTAGATCACCGGCCCGACGACCGAAGCGATGCCCGCCAGGCTCTGGTTGGCGCCCTGTAGTTGTCCCTGCTCGGTCGGCCCGACGCGTCGCGTCATCAGCCCTTGCAGGCCCGGCGTCAGCAATTGCCAGAACGCGTTGAACGGTACGCCGACCAGATAGACCCAGCCGTTCGGCGCATAGGCCGCCCAGGCGAGCCCGACGATCGGCATGGCGGCGCCTATCAAGAGGCAGCCGCGCTCGCCGAAGCGTTTCACGAAGGGGCCGACGACGAAGCTTTGCACCGAAACGCCGGCCAGGCTGATCGCCGCCATGGCGACGCCGGTAAAACCCGGCGTCCAGTGAAAGCGATAGCCGGCATAGAGCACGAATACGCTCGGCCACACCATGTTGGCGAGCTGGTTGAGGAAGCCGACGCTGGCCAGCGGCAAAAGCTCGTGATGCGAGCGCAGCAGGCGCAGCGCGCCCAGCGGATTGGCCCGGCGCCAGTGGAACGCCGTCGTGCGCTGCGCCAGCGACAGCGATTCCGGCACCACGAACAAGCCATATAGCGCGTTGACCAGCGTCAGGGCGGCGGCTGCCATGAAAGGCAGGCGTAGATTGTAATCGCCGAGCAGGCCACCGATCGCGGGCCCGGCGAGGAAGCCGACGCTGAACGCAGCCCCCATCCAGCCGAAGGCGCGTGCGCGTTTGCCGGGCGGCGTCACGTCGGCGACATAGGCGTTGGCGGTCGAGAATACGCCCGAGGTCGCGCCGCTGATCAGCCGTCCGACGAACAGCCAGCCGATGCTTGGCGCGAACGCCATGAACAGGAAGTCGAGGCCGAGTCCGGTCAGCGAGAACAACAGTACCGGCCGGCGGCCGAAGCGGTCGGATAGCAATCCGAGCACGGGTCCCGCGAAAAAGCTCATCAGTCCGCCGAAGACGAAGAACGTCACGCTCCAGTCGGCCGCCGCCGCGGTGTCACCGCCATTGAACGACTTCAAGAGGTTGGGCAGCACCGGCACCATGATGCCGATCGACATGGCGCAGGCCACCGCGCTGACGAAGATGAAACCGAAGGCGGCGCGGCGGCCTTGCGAAGGTTCGGCGGTCTCGCTCACGGCCGGGCCTCGCGGTGGAAAAGGCCCGTCAGTGCCGGCACCGCATAGGCGGAAAAGATCTCCGGCCCGCTCAGGCCTGTCGCCCAGACGTCGATATAGGCCGAAAGGTTGATCGTCGCCATCACCAGTTCGGCGGCGATCAACGGATCGATTGGCCGGATCGAGCCGTCGGCGATGCCGTCGCTTATCGTGCCGGCGAAGCGGTGCGCGACGCGCTCAAAGGCCTGCAGCATGGGCGCGCGGGCGGCGAGCGGCAGGGCGCTCAGCGCATGGGTGCGCAGCAGGCGCTTGCGGCCCGAAGCGTTGCCGGCGATCAGCCGTCCGGCCGCATGGCATAGCCGCTCCCAGCCCGTGCCGCCCCTCGCCGCGGCTTTCGCCTGCGCCTCGGCCATGATCGCGAACGTGCGCTCGAAACAGGCCACGACGAGATCGTTCTTGTCGGCGTTGTGATAGTAGAACGAGCCCTTGGTGACGTTGAGCTCGGCGGAAATCCGGTCGACCGAGGCGCCGCGATAGCCCAGCGCATTGATCAGCTCGGTTGCAGCCAGCAAGAACGTCTCGCGCGAGACTTCCTTGCCGTCGCGCACCAGTTCCGGACCCGGGCTTGGCGCGCCGCTCCGGCCCCGTCCCGGCGCGGCGATGCCGTGCAGCAGCAGGTCGCACAGCCGCGCAGCGGCACGCGGATAGTCGGCCTCGTCATAGCCCTCCAACCATACCCGCGCCCACATCACCTGCTCGATGACGAAGCGCGCCCGCGCCTTGCAACCGTCGGAGCTCAGGAAGGCGCAGCCCGCGAATATCCTCTCGACGCTTTCGAATAGCCGGCCGAACGCTGCCAGGACACGGCCGCGATGCGGCTCCTCGATCAGGCGGATCTCGTTGAACGAGGCCAGTGCCTGTTCTTCGCCGCGGCGGACGCGACGGCGCAGCGCGAACGTCGCTTCCACGAAGCGCGTCAGCTGCGCCTCGGGCGTCGCCTCGCGCGCCGCGTCGTCGAGCAGCGTCTGCAGCCGCTCGAGCGCCGACAACAGGCAGGTTGCCGCCAAATCTTCCTTCTTCTTGAAGTAGTAGGCGAGGCTCGCCGGATGCATGCCGAGCCGCTTGGCGACGCCGGCCAGCGTAAAGCCGCCGACGCCGTCCTCGTTGAGGACATCGGTCGCCGCCGCGACGATTTCGTCGCGCTTGGCGAGGTAGCGGGTCTGCGGCGCGCTCATGGTGCAATGATGGGCTTTCACTCGCGCTCAGGCAATCATCGTCGCGCTGCCGGCGACGACGTACCAGGTGACGAACAGTGTGGCGATCGTCGCGCCCGGCACATACGAATTCGTCCGCCGGTAGGTGAAGGTGCTGATCAGCGCCACGATGGCGAGGATCGGCACGAACTGGAACGCCATGATCGGATGCAGGGGATCGGCACGCACCAGCAGGTGATCGTTCGTGGCCAGCGGCAAATAGTCGGCGATCAGCAGCAGCGCGACGCCGCCGGCCATCGCGACAATGGTCGCGAGATAATGCCGTGCTGCACTTTGCTGCTTCACCGCGAGGTCCGCCTGCAACCCGCGCAAGGTTATAAAGAAAAAGACGCCGAACGGGATGAGGTAGAGGGCGAAGCTTCTGGCCTGCCACGGGCTCATCAGCTTCAGCGCCAGCACCCAGAAGCGGAAATCGACATGAAAGACCGCATCCACCAACATCAACGACAGGTAACCGACGCCGACGGTCGCGAGACCGATGGCGAGCGCCGGCAGCCAAAGCGTCGTGAACGCGACCTTCCTGGCACGAAAGAAATAAAGTGCGCCGAACGAAATCAGCAGCGAACCAAGCGCCCAAGCCATCACCTGGTTGGTGAAAGTCTGCGGCAATAGCGCCGATGCCGGCAGCAGCACGCCGCCCATGATCATCAGCGGCAGGAAGGCGAGACCCGGTACGACCCCGCCGACGATCAATCCCGCCCACCATTGCCGGTCGGGCGCGGCGCGCGCGGGCTCGGGCGCATGGATCATGGAGCGGAAGAACGGCAGGCCCAGCAGCACGTCGAATACTCCCAGCATCAGCACGATCAGGCCGACGAAGCCGATCAGCGTACCGGCCTCCTTCCAGTACCAGATCTGCCCATCGCGCGGCACGCCGCCTTTCAGCGTCTTGCCGAACCAGTCGACGACGTCGCCGATGGCCGTGGTGGAGATGTGCTCGCCGGGATGCGTCACTGCGGGCAGGTAGAGCTCGCGCGCCGTGCCGTTCGCCGCCGCGCCGTACAGCACGCCGGCCGAAACGTCGGCGCGGCCGAAATTTTTTCTCAGCTTCGGCGTCGTGGCGACATCCTTCGCCAGCAAGGTCTCCGCCGCCGGTGAGGGCTTGGCGAAATCCTTCGAGCCCCACATCAGCGGCGTGAACTCGTCGTAGCGGCCGAGCACATAGCCGGCATTGCGCGGGAAGCTGGCGCTGCCCACCGCCGGCATGCCGGTGGTCGAGCCGACCAGCACCAGCGCGCGATAACCGTTCGGCTCGGCCAGCGCCGCCGACAGCACCGCCGCGCCGCCCAGGCTGTGACCTTCCAGCCCGATATTGTCCTTGTCGACAAAGGCAAGCCGGCGCAGATAGGCAAGCCCATCCGGCCCGCCCCAGCCATTGGCGAACGCCGGCGGCGCGCTGTAGCCATGACCCGTCATGTCGAGCGCCAGCACGACATAGCCGCGCCGCGCCAGCTCGATCGCGAAGCCGTCCTGCATCTCGCGCGAATTGATCAGGCCATGCACCGCCAGTACGCCCGGCGCCGGCCTCTTGGCGCTCGCGTTCGGCGGAATGTAGAGCAGGGCGCTCATCCGCAAGCCGCCGGTGCCGGCAAAGCGGATGTCTTCGACGCGCACGCCGTCCGCGGTCTGGATCGCGGCGGCGAGATAGGAGCCAGCCAGGATCAACGCCGCGCCCAGCGTGCAGAGCAGCCATTTCATGGTGTTTCCCCCGACAACCGGTCCCTCCGAACTTCTATACCGTCGCGTTGAATTTACAACGTGACACCGCCGTCACGCACACTCGACGCCGGCCGGGCGAGCCATTAGCGTGCCGGCGGGACAGGGCTGGGGCGGAATATGCGAATTTTGAAATACGGCGCGCTGGCGCTCGTCCTGATCGTCGTCGCAGCGCTCGGCGTCGTCATCGTTGCGGACCGCATGGCGCAGCCGGCGCCGCCCGATCTTGTCGCGCTGATCGCCAGGGCGGCGAAATACGACGTCCGCATTCGCCGTGACTCCTGGGGTGTACCGCATGTACTCGGCAAGACCGACGCGGACGTCGCCTTCGGCCTCGGCTTCGCCCATTCCGAAGACGATTTCGCCACCATCCAAGAGGTGGCGCTGGCCAGCCGCGGCACGCTCGCCGCCGCCGAAGGCCTCAAGGGCGCGACGACCGATTATCTCGTGCATCTCTTCCGCGTCTGGGAGAACGTCAATGCGCGCTACGAAAGGGACCTGCCGGCCGACGTGCGCCGCGTCGCCGAGGCCTATGCCGACGGCGTCAACTATTACGGCGCGCTGCATCCCGACAAGGTGCGGGGCGACCTGCTGCCGCTCACCGGCAGGGACGTCGTCGCCGGCTTCGTCTTCAAGACGCCGCTGTTCTACGGCCTCGATTCGATCCTGCGCAAACTCACCGTCGACACGGGTGGCAAGCCGCTGCCGGAGATCGGCTCGAACGGCCTCGCGGTCGGTCCGCACCGCTCCGCCGACGGTGCCACGCGCCTCCTGGTCAACTCGCATCAGCCTTACGAAGGACCGGTCGCCTGGTACGAAGTCGTGCTGCAATCGGGTGAGGGCTGGCACGTCGCCGGCGGCCTGTTTCCGGGCTCGCCCTTCATGCTGCACGGCCACAACGAGCATCTGGGCTGGGCCAACACGGTCAACGCGCCCGACCTTGCCGACATCTACAGGCTGACGATCAACCCGGCGAACGACAACCAGTACCGGCTCGACGGCGAATGGCGCGACTTCGAGAAGAGCGATGCTGCCATTCGCGTCAAGCTGCTTGGGCCGCTGTACTGGACCTTCCACCGCGACGTGTTGTGGTCGGCGCAAGGTCCGGTGTTCAAGACCGATCACGGCGTCTTCGCCGTGCGCTATGCCGGCATGAACGAGATCCGCCAGGTGCTGCAGTATTTCCGCCTCAACAAGGCGCGCGACCTGGGCGAATGGAAGGCCGCGATGCGGCTGCAGGCACTGCCCAGCATCAACTACATCTACGCCGACGAACACGGCAATATCGGCTACGTCTACAACGCGCAGTTTCCGGTCCGTAAGGAAGGTATAAACTGGCAGGGCTTCATCCCCGGCGACCGCTCCGACCTGGTCTGGCACGCCTATCTGCCGTTCGACCGGATCCCGCAGCTATGGAATCCGAAATCGGATTTCGTCTTCAATTCGAACAACACGCCGTTCCAGGCGACGGCGCCGCAAGACGATCTGAAGCCGTCCGATTTCTCGCCGACGCTCGGCATCCAGACCAACATGACCAACCGCGCGATGCGGGCGCTGGAAACCTTCGGCGCCGATCCGTCGATCACCGCTGCCGCCTTCCGCACTTACAAATTCGATCTCAGCTACAGCGTGCATTCCGATCTTGCGCGTCTGGTCGCGCAGCTCTGCGCGGTCGATCCCGGCGCCGACAACGACCTCAAACAGGCGCAGGCGATCCTGAAGGGGTGGAATCGCAGGACCGACATCCACAATCGCGGCACGGCGCTGGCGGTCTTGACGGGCGTGCGCGCGGCGCCGGAAACGCCGGGCGGGCCGTGGAAGGAGGCGCCACTGAATGCGCTGAAGGAAGCGATCGCGATCCTGAAAACCCATTTCGGCCGGCTCGATCCCGAATGGGGCCAAGTCAACCGTTTTCGGCGCGGCACGCTCGACTTGCCGGTCGATGGCGGGCCGGACGTCTATCGTGCGGTCTACGGCAAGCAGCAGGACGATGGCACGCTGACCGCCGTCGACGGCGACACCTTCATCATGTTCGTGACCTGGGACAAAAACGGCAAACTGTCGTCGCAGAGCATCCACCAGTTCGGCTCGGCGACGCTCGACGCGGCTTCGCCGCATTATGCCGACCAGTCGCCGCTGTTCGTGAAGATGCAGCTGAAGCCCGTGTGGTTCCGCGAAGACGAACTGAAGGGTCATATCGCGCGCGACTATCGGCCGGGACAATGAAAAGGGCCGGCGCAAGGCCGGCCCCGATCACGATGGAAAGCGCTTCTACTGACCGTTCGGCGTGGGCATCGCCGGCGTGGGCGCCGGTGCGTTCGGCGCTGCCGGCACGCTGGGCGCCGTCGGCGTCGCGGCGTTGCCGTTCACGCTGCCATCGGTCGTCGCGGTCATATTGGCGTCCGGCGGCGTCGTCGGGCTCGGCGTCTGCACGTCGGTTGTCGTGCCGGTGCCGGCCGTGGTGCGGGCGCCAGTGCCGGTGCCCAACTGCGCATTGGCCAGTGCCTGCGCGTTCAGCGCGTCGGTCTGCTGGATTTCCTCCGGCGTCGCCGGGTGATGGGTGAACGCGAAAGCGGACGTCGTGCCCAACAGGCTTGCCAGGGCCACGGCGCCGCCGAATGCAAACGTTGCGATTTTCATGGATATCTCCTTTGGCGATTTTACCGGGCATCGTCCGGTACCTTTTCAACGTCGCGCGCCCGTGCGCGTTCCGGCGCCGACCAAGGCGATATTGCGGCACGGTTCCCGGAACCGGCATCGGGCCGGCTCGTTCCATTCCAGCGGGAGAGCAAAGCCGCGCGGCTCCTTCTGCGAAACGTTCCGCCGCTGCAAAAAAAGGTGGCCGCTATGTGCAACGGTGCGGCTGCTGAGACGGTACGCGGAACTTCGCCCCGTCCGGCGTGTTCCTAACCGAACGGCATTGAGGATTTGAAACATGCTTGGCACGATTTTGATCATCGTTCTGTTGCTGCTGCTGTTCGGCGCTTGGCCGTCTTGGCCGTACAGCCGCGGCTGGGGCTACTACCCGAGCGGTGGGCTTGGCCTCGTCCTGGTTGTCGTTCTGGTCCTGGCCCTGATGGGACGATTTTGAACACGCGGGAGCCGAGCGTGCGATGACCAAGAAGAAACTGCTGGAAGACATCGTCCACGATCCGTCGCGCTTTCATCGCGCGCCGTTCGATGTCGTGCGCGACCGCCGCTTCAACGACGAAGAGCGTCTGGAGATTCTCACGGCCTGGGAGCGCGAGATTCGCGAACAGGATGGCGAAAACGAAACCCAGCGTCTGCAACTGGTTTGCGATGCCAAGGACGAAGTGGCGCGTCGCGTCCGTCCTGCGGGACAGCAAGGAGCATGACATGTCGCACCCGATGACGGAAAATCCAGCGCCCCGGCGCGTCGTACCCACCGAACAGGCGCGCCAAGGCGAGGCAACCGGGCATGTCCGCTATGTGCTGGGCGCCAGCCTGGTCCTGGCGGTCGTGGCGGGCGTCTTTCTCTACGTGTACTTTATGTAACCGGTCGCGGGCCGTATCCCTTGACGCCGCGCGGGGCTGTTGCCACCAAGGCGGCGCAAGGAGAATCCGTGCCCGTCTCGCCTGTCGACCCGCCTGCCGTCGAATTGTCCGTCGTCCTGCCCACGTTCAAGGAGCGGGGCAATGTGGCTGAACTGGTGCGCCGGCTTGATGTCGCACTCGCTGGCATCGCCTGGGAAGCGATCTTCGTCGACGACAACTCCCCGGATGGCACCGCCGATGCCGCCAAGGCCATCGCCGCGAACGATCCGCGCGTGCGCTGCCTGCGCCGCGTCGGACGCCGCGGCCTCGCCGGAGCCTGTATCGAGGGGATCCTGTCGTCCAGCGCGCCTTATGTTGCCGTCATGGATGCCGACCTGCAGCACGATGAGCGCGTCCTCGCCGCGATGCTCGCCACCTTGCGCGGCGGCGGCACCGACCTTGTCGCCGCCAGCCGCTACATTGCGGGCGGCAGCGCGGAGTCGTTCGACAGTTCGCGCGGCGCCCTCAGCAGGCTCGCCACCACGCTGACGCGCAAAATCCTTGCCGTGCCGCTCAGCGATCCGATGAGCGGCTTCTTCATGCTGCGGCGGGACCGCTTCGACGCTATCGCCGCGCGCCTGTCGCCGGCCGGCTTCAAGATACTGCTCGACATCGTGGCGACTGCTGGCCCGTCGCTGCGCGTCGCCGAGCAGTCCTACGTCTTCGGCAAGCGCGAGCAGGGCGAAAGCAAGTTCAACATCCAGATCGGCGTCGAATTCCTTGGACTGATGTTCGCCAAGCTGACCGGCGATCTGGTCGATCCGCGCTTCATCGTCTTCGCGCTGGTCGGAACTATAGGCCTTGTGGTGCATCTTGCGGCGCTGAAATTGTCGCTGCTCGCCGGCGCTCCGGGCTTTGCCGTGGCCCAGTCGATCGCCACCTTCGTCGCCCTGACCAGCAATTTCTTCCTCAACAACGAGCTGACCTATCGCGACCGCCGCCTCAAGGGGCTGTCGATCCTGTGGGGCTTCATCGGCTTCTGCGCCATCGGCACGGTCGGCGCGCTGACCAATGTCGGCGTCGCGTCGTGGCTCTATTCCGAGGATCCGGTGTGGTGGGTCGCCGGTGCCGCCGGTGCCGTCATGGGGGCGCTATGGAATTACGCGATGTCGAGCCTGTTCGTCTGGCGCACGCGATGACGCCGACGACGCAGCGGTTCCTTATCGCCATCGTCCTTCTGACGGGGCTGCGCGCCGCAGCCGCGGCGCTGCTGCCGCTGTCGGCGGACGAGGCCTATTACTGGCTGTGGTCGCGGCATCTGGCGGCCGGCTATTTCGATCATCCGCCGGCCATCGCCTATGTCATCCGCTGCGGCACGGCGCTGTTCGGCGCGACGTCGCTCGGGGTGCGCTTGGGCGCGCTCGTTCTGTCGGTGGCCGCCAGCGCGCTGGTCTGGCGCGCCGGCGCCATTCTGCTGGCGGGCGAGGAAGCCGGCGCGCGCGCCGCCCTGTTCTTCAACCTGACGCTGATGGTCTCGGTCGAGACCCTGGCCGCGACGCCCGACGCGCCGTCGATCGCGACTGCCGCCGCTGTGCTTTATGCGCTGGCCAAAGTCCACCAGTCCGGCACGGGCGCGTGGTGGCTTGCCGTCGGCGCCGCCGCCGGGCTCGGGCTGCTTTCGAAATACACCGCCTTCTTCCTCGGCGCCGGAATCCTGGTCTGGCTGCTGCTGTCGCCCCAGGCGCGGCGCTGGCTGTTCACCCCATGGCCCTATCTCGGCGGCGCGCTCGCGCTCGGCGTTTTCCTGCCGAACCTGCTGTGGAACGAGGCGCATGGCTGGATGACCTTCGCCTTCCAGTTCGGCCGCATCGCCGGCGGCCATTTCACACTGCGTTTCCTGTTCGAATTCCTCGGTGCCCAGCTCGTCCTCGCCTCGCCCTTCATTTTCGTGCTGGCGGCGCTGGCCCTGGCGTTCCGGGCCCGCGACCGCGACAGCACGACGTTCCTGCTGGCGGCGCTGGTGTTTCCCTCGGCGCTCTATTTCCTCATCCACTCGCTGCACGACCGCATCCAGGGCAATTGGCCGTCCTTCCTGTTTCCGGCGCTGGCGCTCGCCGCGGCCGAGGCGTGGATCCACCAGGATTGGACGGGCTGGACAGCGCCGGTGTGGCGCTGGTCGCGGCGCCTGGCGGTGCCTGTGGCCACCGTCCTGCTGCTCGCGGTCTACGCCCAGGCGCTGTTCGGCCTAGTGCCGTTCGGGCGCAGCGATCCTCTGGCGCGGCTGCTAGCGGTGGGCTTCGATGGCGTGGCGCGAAACATCGCGGCCGCGCAGCGCAGCAATACCGCCGCCGCCATTGTGACCACCGACTATGCCTCGACGTCGTGGTTCTCGTTCTACCTGCCGGACCATCCGCTGGTGATTCAGGCCGACGAGCCCTGGCGCTATCCCGACGCGGCGGTGCCGGATGCGAGCGTGCTGTCGCGGCCGCTGCTTTATGTCGTGGAGGAACGGCTCGACAAGCATGGCGAGTTGGCGGGCCAGTTCGCGACCGTGCAGCTGGTCGCCCGGTTCGACCGCTTGCGCCACGGTGTGCCGATCGCGCATTACGTGGTCTACCGGCTCGGCGGCTGGAACGGCACGGCTTTTGGCCGCGCGCCATAGGGATTTAAATTTCCAGGGAAAAGAGATGAGCGGACACCCGATGCGGGCTGTCGAAGGGGCTGGGGCGTTCCGGATCGGACGTCCGCTCGGATCAGATAACGCGGTCCCCCAAACTGGGTTGCAGGTTTTTTGAATATTTTTAGCCGGCCGGCGTTTGCGTCGTACAGCTGCTGCGGTGGCAGGCGGAAACGGTTTGATTCGATTGCGTTTTTTGTGAGTCCCGGTCGGACGCGCCGATCACGAGCGTCAGCAGCAGGCCGGCCGCCAGCAGGCTTTCGAGCGGATGCTGGCGCAAATTCTGGGGCAGCCGCAGCGTCATACCGGTGGCCTGCCGCGCAAGGCGCCGGAGAAGGCGCTGACGATCAGCAGGATCACGAAAACGATCAACAGGATTTTGGCGACGCTGGCCGCGAGGCCCGCCAAGCCGAAAAACCCGAGATAGCCGGCGACCAGCGCTAGCAGCAAAAACATCAACGCGTAACCAAGCATGGCCGAATTCCTCATCCCACTCGGGCAGGAAACGCAGCGGCGTTGCAGCAGTTCCGGCAAGCGCAATCGGTGCCGCGCGGGTCTCCACCGCAACCGGGGCGAGCCTGCGGCTTACACCGTGTCAGGTAATCGCAGTTTAAGAGCGCTTGCGACTGGCGAGGAAAATCTCGGCAGCGGCGACGAGCCCGGCGCCGGCGATGGCGATCCAGGGCGTCTCCTTGGCGATGGCAGCGAACAGCACGGTCCACAGGCCGTTGGGCGCGACAAGGGGCTTGGGCTTGGGTTTGCTGGCCAGCATCAACGTGACGCTCGCCCACAGCACGGGCGGCCCGACGAACACCGCGCCGGTCACCGCCGCGCCACCGGCAACGCCGAGCGTCGGCGTCAGCGCGGCGGCCAGCGCATAGCTGAGAAATCCGACACCGAAAGCGACCAACAGCAGGCCGATCGTGGCCAAGACTGCCATCGCGGCAATGCGCGCCCCCATGACAGCCCCTGTCAGCGGCGCAGAAGCAGCGCCAGGAAGGCCCCGGCGCCGACCGCGATCGCCAGCGACGTCAGCGGCTGCTCGCGCACGGTCTCGCGTAGCGATTCGGCGCTCTCTGCGGTCCACTCTTCAATGTCTTCGGCCGCTTCGAACGCGGACTTACTGGCCTGGGCGGCGACTTCCTCGGCCAACTCATAAGCGCGTTCCGCCACGCCCTCGGCCTTTTTCATTGCGTCTTTGGCCTGTGCCGAGGCCGCGCCGCCAACGTCGCCGGCAAGCGCCCGTAGATCCTTCTGCAGCGCCTCCATGTCGGTGCGCAGGGCCGAGAGTCTGGTATCGATATCGCTTTTCGCAACGCTGCCTTTGGCGGTCATGAGTAAGTCTCCTGTGGCCCGGAACGTGAATTCCAGGGGGAACGTCCCACAATGCCCCAAAGTTTCGGGCAAGGGAACTTTCGTTTACGCGGCTTTCTTGGCCGCGGAGTGGAAGAACAGGGCCTGTCCGACCGTCGCCTGCACCGTCTCGGGCAGGAAAGGCTTGGCGATCAGATAGGTCGGCTCGGGCCGTTCTCCGGTGAGCAGCTTTTCGGGATAGGCGGTGATAAAGATCACCGGAATGTCAAAGCTGTTAAGGATCTCGGCGACCGCATCGATGCCCGAGCCGCCTTCGCCCAGGTTGATATCGGCGAGGACGAGACCGGGACGCTCGGAATGGGCCTTGGCCACCGCTTCGGCACGCGTCGCCGCCGTCGCCACCACCTTGTGACCGAGATCGGTCACGAGATTCTCCAGGTCCAGCGCGATAATCGGCTCGTCCTCGATGATAAGGACGCGGCTGGCGAGCTGGCGGTCGATGGTCTGCTGCGCGTCGACGATGGCGCGTTCGACTTCCTCGGCGGTTTCGTCGAGGATGAAAGCGGCTTCCTCCAGGCTGAAGGCTTCGACCGCCGTCAGCAGCAGCGCGGCGCGCTTGCTGGAATCCAGGGCGCTGAGACGGGTCTCGGGCGTCTGTTTGGCATCGACGCTGCGCTGTGTGCTCTCGTCCAGCCGGCCCGAGGCCGACGACCAGATGGCATGGAAAACGCGGTAGAGGCCGACCCGCGGCGCCACGCCCTCGACCAGCGACTGGTCGCCGGCGAGCAGGGCCGACAGCGCTGCGCGCACATAGGTATCGCCGCTGGCCTGGGTGCCGCACAACGCGCGGGCATAGCGGCGCAGATAGGGCAGATGTGGGGCGAGCGTTTGAGACATGCTCATGAAAAACTGGCTCCTTCGACGGGGCTTTGGACCTTCACTACCACGATGGAATGCTCCTGCTCGGGAAAAGTTCCCGCGTGCGGCGGAACCAACGGGCGGCCCGGGACGTTGGGTTCTCTGAAGGGAACAGGTGGGCGGTAGAGTCTTAGTAAGGGGCTGATTTTACTTCATAATCAGCCCAAATTGGAGAATGGCTTTGTCTGGCGCACCGCAACAGCGGAATTGGAATTTGTCTAAAGAACAGAACCCCAACCGTGAAAAGGCACGCGCCATCCGGGCCCGCCAGCGGGTGATCGGCCGCGAGCTACGCCGTATCTATGACGGCGTCGCCCAGGAGCCCGTGCCGGACGAATTCATGGATTTGCTGCGCAAGATGGATTCTCAGGAATCCGGCGTCGACAAGTCCGGGAAGAAGTCGTCATGACCGCGCACCACGCCATCACCCACCACGAGCCCCCACAGGCCGCTGGCGGCGACGATTTCAAGACCGAGCTGCTCGGTCTGGTGCCGTTCCTGCGTGCTTTCGCCCGCTCGCTGTGCGGCAGCCACGAAGGCGCGGACGACTTGGCGCAGGAAGCTCTGGTCAAGGCGTGGCAGTCGCGCGACTCGTTCGTGCCTGGGACCAATCTGAAGGCTTGGCTGTTCACCATCCTGCGCAACCAGTTCTATTCCGACCGCCGCAGGGCTTGGCGCCAGGCGCCGTGGGACCAGGAAGCGGCCGAGAAGATTCCCGGCGGCGGTCAGGACCAGGGCTGGTCGGCGGAATTGTCCGACACCGCTCGTGCCCTGCGCGCCCTCACCGACGAACAGCGCGAGGCGCTGATCTTGGTCGGAGCGGGTGGATTCTCCTACGAGGACGCCGCGGAAATCTGCAATTGCGCCGTCGGCACGGTGAAGAGCAGGGTTGCACGGGCGCGAAAGGCGCTTATTGCAATTCTCGACGGCGACGAGGCGTTGCCGCAATCCGACCGCCCGCCCGAAGGAGGGGCCGCCCGTGAGATCATGGCGCAACTGGATCGCCTCGCGCCACCCGAGGGCCCCGACGCCGCTCGCCGCCGACGCAAGGGATCCGACGACTGAACGCGGCTGGCCGCTCCGGGTAAGCCTGCTTTTCTGGCTCACCATCGCTCTGCTTCCGATTGCCATCGTCAGCATCCTGCAAGGCTTTGAACGCACGCGCCTTGATGTCGGGGAGGTGCATGACCGCCTCGTGCAGTCGGCGCAGACCGCCGCCGGGGACGAGACCACGCTCTTGGCCTCCGCCGAGCAGATCGCGCGTGCCCTCTCCAACATCGGCGACGTCCGGCAGGTCAGTCCGGTCTGCGACGCCGTGCTGAGCGATGCGCTCATCGGCGTCAAATATTTCGCCAACATCTCGCGCCTCGACGCGAGGGGCACCACCGTCTGTTCGGCGTTGCCGCTGGCCAAGGGTACCAGCGCCGCGGGCAAGCCGATCTTCCAGCGCGCCAGGACCTCCGCGATGTTCGTGGTCAGCGGCCAGATACAAAGCCTGGTGCTGCACCAGCCGGTGATCGCCGGCATGCTGCCGCTGCACGATGCACACGGAAAATTCGAAGGTGTCGTCTCGGTCGTGCTCCAGCTGCACTGGCTGGATTTCATGGTGCGGGCGCAGGATCTGCCCAAGGGCGCGGTGGTCTTCATCTACGACCGCGACGGCCACGTCCTGGCCTCGAACAATTCCGATGTCGCCCTGCCGCTGACCGACGCGGCCCTGCAGCCAGGCGAATGGGAGTCCGTCCGTTCGGCCAGCGACAATGCCGGCAACAACTGGACCTATGCCTCGGCCCCGTTGCGCGGCAGCACTATCCGCGTCGCCTTCGCCATGCGCGAAAACCGGCTGTACCTGCCGACCTACCTGCATGTCGGCGTCGACTTCCTGATGCCGATCCTGATGATCGCGCTGGCCTGGGCCGGCATCTGGTTCGCCACCGAGCGCCAGGTGACGCAGTGGATCGCCTATCTGCGGCGCATCTCGGCGGCCTATCGCAGCGGCCATTACAGCATCCGTCCGCAGCTCGACGATGCGCCGCGCGAATTCCGCAGCCTCGGTGCCGACCTCTCCGACATGGCAGATTCGATCCAGGACCGCGACCGCAAGCTGCGCGATGCGCTGACGCAGAAGTCGCTGCTGATCCGCGAGATCCACCATCGTGTGAAAAACAATTTGCAGATCGTCATGAGCCTGCTCAGCCTGCAGGCCGGACAGCTCAAGGATCCCGCCGCGCGCGACGCGCTGATGCAGGCGCAGGTGCGCATCAATGCGCTGGCGTTGGTCCACCGCATCCTGCACGAGATCGAGGATCAGACGACGATCGACCTGAGGCGCCTGCTGCACGAGTTGGCGCAGCAGATCACCGAAGGCATGCGCGGCGAGAACATGGCGGTCCGCGTCGAAGAGAAGCTGGTGCCATGCGAGGTCTCCGGCGACGTCGCGGTGCCGCTGGCGCTGTTCGCGGTGGAAGCCCTGACCAATATCTTCAAATATGCCTTTGCGCCGGGCCAGGAAGGCGTCGTCGCGATCGAACTCGCGCCGCTGGACGACGGCCGGCTCAGGCTCTCGATCTCCGACAACGGCGCCGGCTTCGACGAGGCGACGGCGCAGAAATCCGGCATCGGCTCGCGCCTGATCCGCACTTTCGGGGCGCAGATCGGCGGCACCTCGGCGCTATGCTCTACGCCTGGCAAGGGCACTACGGTCGAGGTCGTGTTCCGCGATCCCGCCGCCGCCGCGCCGAATGCCGCATAGTTTCACCAGGAACAATTGAAACGCCTCCCACCTGCAGCCGTTTTCGGTGCGGTGCGTGAAAGACGCGCCGTCCGCAAACTGTGGAGACACGCTATGGCCAATCAGGACAATAACCGTACCCAGAAACAGGACATGGGCACGCGCCGGCAGCCCGAACAGCAGGACCAGTCCCGCGACACCGGTGCCGGCAAGCAGGGCAAGAGCGGCAAGCCGGATCAGAACTCCCAAGCCGGCCAGACGCGCCGGGCCAATCCGGATCAGGGCGCGCGCCACTAGCTTTAGCCGCGTGAAAGGGACCGGCCCGCAAGGGCCGGTTTCTTTTTGCCCGGCGCGCAGGGCCGCAGCCTCTTCCAAACCGGCGATTGTCTCGCGAACGGGGCGGGCGCATAACGCGTTCGCCGATTTTCAGGAAAGCGATTCATGGCGGATTCCTTCGATGCCGTTGTCATTGGCGGCGGCCCGGGCGGCTACAACGCCGCCATCCGTCTCGGCCAACTCGGTCTCAAGACCGCCTGCATCGACAAGCGCGGCAGTTTCGGCGGCACCTGCCTCAATGTCGGCTGCATTCCGTCCAAGGCGCTGCTCAACGCCAGCGAATTGTTCGCCGAAGCCGCCGGCGGCCATTTCGCCAGGCTCGGCATCAAGGCCGAGGTCAGCCTCGACCTGCCTGCGATGATGGCGCAAAAGGACAAGGTGGTCGGTGAGCTGACTCGCGGCGTCGAATTCCTGCTCAAGAAATACAAATCCGAGGCCATCGTCGGCGAAGCCCGCATCGCCGCCCCCGGCAAGGTCGAGGTCAAGGGCAGAGGCGGCGCCATCCGCAGCCTCGAGACCAAGCATATCGTCGTCGCCACCGGCTCCGACGTCGCGGCGTTGCCCGGCGTGACCATCGATGAAAAACGTATCGTCTCGTCCACCGGCGCGCTGGCGCTGACATCGGTGCCCAAACGCCTGCTGGTCGTTGGCGGCGGCTATATCGGGCTCGAACTCGGCTCGGTGTGGCGGCGCCTCGGCGCCGAGGTGACGGTGGTCGAATTCCTCGATCGCATCACGCCCGGCCTCGACGGCGAGATCGGCAAGCAGTTCCAGCGCATCCTGGCGCGGCAGGGCATCAAATTTCAGCTCTCGACCAAGGTCGTCGGCGTCGAGAAGAAAGGCGAGGCGCTCGCCGTCACCGTCGAGCCGGCGGCCGGCGGCGACAAGACCGTGGTCGAGACCGACATCATGCTCGTTTCCATCGGCCGGCGCCCCTTCGTCGACCATCTTGGGCTCGACAAGGTCGGTGTGAAACTCGATGCCCGCGGCCGCGTCGTCACCGACGCGCATTTCGCCACCAGCGTCGCCGGCATCTGGGGCATCGGCGACTGCCGCGAAGGCCCGATGCTGGCGCACAAGGCCGAGGACGAAGCCGTCGCCTGCGCCGAGCGCATCGCCGGCAAGGCAGGCCACGTGAACTACGACGCTATTCCCGCCGTGGTCTACACTGCGCCGGAAGTCGCCAGCGTCGGCAAGACCGAGGAAGAACTCAAGGCCGCCGGCATACTCTACAAGGTCGGAAAATTCCCCTTCACCGCCAACGCCCGCGCCAAGACCATCGCCGCGACCGACGGCTTCGCCAAGGTCATCGCCGACGCCAAAACCGACCGCGTGCTCGGCGTGCATATCCTGGGTGCCGAGGCCGGCAATTTGATCGCCGAAGCCGCGCTCGCCATCGAGTTCGGCGCCTCGTCGGAAGACATCGCCCGCACCAGCCACGCCCACCCGACGCTCAGCGAAGCGGTCCGCCAGGCCGCGATGGGCGTCGAGGGCTGGACCATGCAGATGTGAGGTGTTGTGTGATGCGAAATCGTAAAACACAATCATCATGGCCGGGCTCGACTCGGCTACCCCGTGGCGAGCACCAGCGAGCATGTGACTCTGGGTGGCCGGCTCGGGGGCCGGCCATGGTGAGATAGGATATGTCCCGTCCGGCTTGTAGTAGCCTCAGCCTGACCGTCCGCACGGCGCGCAGCGCCGCCGAGATCGACGACGCGGCCGCGCTCTATGTCAGGAGTGGTACGGCGGCGTTCACCTGGCGCCCCGAAAGCCATTTCCGCGCCGCCGACTTTCGGATGTTCGCGCAGGACGAAGAGGTCTGGCTGGCGCTGATGGGCGAGGCGCTCGTCGGCATCCTCGCCGTCTTCCGGCCCGAGAATTTCATCCATTGTCTTTATGTCGATCCCGACGCCCAGCGCCTCGGCGTCGGCCGTGCCCTCGTCGCCCATGTCCGCCGCCTTGCCGGCGCCCCGCTGACGCTCAAGCTCGACGTCCCCAACCGCCGCGCCATCCGGTTCTACGAAGCCACCGGCTGGCATCGCCTGACCGGCCTCGACGACCAGGGCGTCGACGACGCTGGCATCACTTGGGCGCGGTATCGGTTGGATTGACCGCAGGCGTGCGCACATGCTCCGGCCGGACGCCGAGGCCGACGAAGCGCGCCGGCCATTGCCTGAGCCACGCCCAGCGGTTGAGCAGATGCAGGATCAGCGGCGGCCGCGGCGTCACCTGGCTGCGGATGGTCGGCGCCAGGATGTTGTTCTGTATCCGCACCTGGGCCCATTGCGTGATACGGGTGGGAAATTCGCGGCGCTTCTGCACGCGTTTCAGATCGTCCAGCGACGGCGCGCGGCGTTTCAAGACCGGCGCCAAAAGGTTCGCGGTCGCCACCGCGTCCTGAATCGCCAGGTTGATGCCGATGCCGCCGACCGGCGACATAGCATGCGCCGCGTCGCCGATGCACAGAAGTCCCGGCCGCGCCCAGCGCGTCAGCCGGTCGACCGCCACGCTGAGCAGCTTGACGTCGTCGAAGCTCTGCACGCTCTCCACCCGGTCGCGCGCGAAGCCGGCCAGCGTGCGCAGCCGCGCGCGAAAGCCGCCGAGCCCTTCGGCCTTCAGCGCCGCGAGCCCGCCCTTGGGAATCAGCATGGCGCACTGCCAATACGTCGTGCGGTACAGCATGATGAAAAGCCCGCCGCCGGCGAAACGCGCCACCGGCTCGTGCGGATCGCCCACCTCCGCCGGCAAGCGCAGCCACAACACGTCGAACGGCGCGCCGAAATCGGTGACCCTCAGCTTCGCCTTGGCGCGCACCGCCGAATGGCGGCCGTCGGCGCCGATTACCAGCCGCGCCAGGATGTCGCCGGTGCCGTCCGGCGTCTTCACCCGCACGCCGACGATGCGCTTGCCGCGCGCCAGCAGCTCCTTCACCTCGGTCTCCATCGCGATGTGGAAATTCGGCAGGCGCCTCGCCTCGCCGGCGAGAAAGTCGAGGAACTCCCATTGCGGCATGAAGACCATGAACTTGCAGCGCGTCGGCAGCCGCGTCAGGTCGGCGACGGCGAAGCGGTCCTTGCCGATCTCGGCCGAGATCTCGCGCACCTCGTCGTGCGGCCGCGCCAGGAGTTTCTCCAGCAGGCCGAGCTCGTCCATCAGCTCGAGCGTCGAGGGATGGATGGTGTCGCCGCGGAAATCGCGCAGGAAATCGGCGTGTTTCTCCAGCACCCAGACGTCGACGCCGGCGCGCGCCAGGAGGTAGCCGCACATCAGCCCGGCCGGCCCGCCGCCGGCGATCACGCAGTGTGTCGTCAGAGAATCCACACGCTGACGCTAGGCGCGCCGCGTCCGCCGCTCAAGTCGCCATCGTGCGGCAATGTTCCACGCGGGCCGGAAGGCGATAGCTCGGCCTTGGTTCCCTCAGACACAAGTCGTGTCCTCGTTGGTGCAGACGGTCTTGGTCCAGCCCGTGCCTTTGGTGATGCGCACAAGATAGAAATCGTGCCAGCAGCCCAGCAATTGCGTCGTCTGGTCGCCGTCGGCGTGGGCCACCACGATGTCGCTGCGGATATCGTGTCTCGCATACAGCACCGCGCCGTTCTGCAACCCGCTGAGCCCCACCGTGCTTTTGTGCACATAGCCCATCCCATGGAAGATCGTCTTGTCGCCGTGCGCATTGTCGATCTGGGTCGCAGCGCTGATCGCGTACCAGTCGCCTTGCTGCGCCGCGATCTGCAGCATGATCCAGTCGCCGGTATCCTTCAGCGTCGCGATCACCTTGCCGCCGGGCGTGGCGCGCACGTTCAGCCCCTTGGGATCGGTGTCGGTAACGTCGACGGCAACGTTGCAGACCGCATCGGCGGCTCGCGCGGCAGGCATCAGGCTCAGGAGCGTCAGGGCGGCAGCGGCAATCGTCTTCATCGGATTTTCCTCAAACGCGCGGCACACCAGTGTAGCGGCAGCATCGCCAAGGCGGAAACGCTGCGCTAGGCTTCGGCCAGGAAAATCGAGGGCCGTTCCACATGCGTGCCAACCGCTTGCGCGAGGCCTGGGCCTCCGGCCGCGCCGTCACCAATCTGTGGCTATCGCTGCCCGGCGCGTTGGCGGCCGAGATCTTAGCCCATCAGGGCTGGGACAGCCTGACCATCGACCTACAGCACGGCCAGTCCGATTACGCGGCGATGTGCGCCATGCTGACGGCGATCTCGACCACCGACACCGTGCCGCTGGTGCGCGTGCCGTCCTACGATTTTGGCGACATCAACCGCGTCCTCGACGCCGGCGCCTATGGCGTCATCTGCCCCAATGTCGACACGGTGGCCGAGTGCGAATGCTTCGTCTCGGCCTGCCATTATGCGCCGGCCGGCACGCGCAGCGTCGGGCCCAAGCGCGCGGTGCTTTACGGCGGCCCCGACTACCTCGCCAAGGCGAACGAAACCATCCTCACCATGGCCCAGGTCGAATCGGCCACGGCGCTGGCCAATGTCGCGGGCATCGCCAAGGTGAAGGGGCTCGATGTCGTCTTCATCGGCCCGACCGATCTCGGCCTGTCGCTGGGGCGCGAGGCCAGAGCCGACCAGACCGACCCGGTCGTGGTCGCCGCCATCGACGAGATCCTCGCCGCGACGAAGAAGGCGGGCAAGCGCTGCGCGATCTACTGCAAATCCGTCGCCTACGCCAAAGCGATGATCGCCAAGGGCTTCGACTTCGTCGTGGTCACGTCGGACGAGGCGCTGCTGTCGGCCAGCGCCGCCGTCGCCGCACAGTTCGACTAGGGCGAGGTGGACGGCAAGGGCGGACGCGGCGCCGAATCGTCGACGCCGCGCAGCAGCTTGAGCGTTCTGACCAGCGCCGCGCCGGCGACAAAGGAGTTGTCTGGTCCCGCTGGGCTCAGCACATGCGCGGTGAGGAAGCGAAAGCCATCGCGCAGCCGGCTCGGAATCGTCCGCCCCAGGTGGTCGGCGCCATGCACCAGGCGATACTCATGTGCGATGCCGTGATCCCACAGCACGCGGTGCAGGAACTCGTTGCCTTCGTCGAGGTGGAACATGTCGGCGTCGCCGACTTCGAGATAGATCTGCAGGCCCGATTTCACGATCGCGTCGCGCCGCGCGATGGCGATGTTCGCCGGGTTGAAGCCCTGCCAATACGCGCGGTCCACCGGATCGCCGAAACGTTCCTTGAACAGCGTGTCGCTGCGCTGGAAGGAATTGCGCACCTTCACGGCGTCGAACGACAGCGCCGGCTCGATCCCGGCCTCCAGTGACACAAGGCCGCCGAAGATCTCCGGATGATCAAAGCCGAGCCGCAGGCTGCCGAGCCCGCCCATGGAAATCCCCGATACCACGGTCTTGCTGCGATCGGGCGACACCCGATAGGCGGCGCGAATATGCGCCAGCAACTCGGTGACGATGAAGGTCTCCCATTTCTGCGAGCCGTCGTGATAATCCATGTAGAACGAGCGCTGCGCATCGGGTGTCACAACCACCAGCGGCGGCAGGTCGCCCGCCGCCCACGCCGCCTCGATGGTCGGCTGCATCTTCGCGAGGAACCCGTTGTCGCCGTCGCCGCCATGCAGCAGCAGGAGCAGCGGATAGGGCGTCGCCGCTTTCGCGTCGTAACCTGGCGGCAGCAGGACGGTGTATTTCGCCGGCCCTGGTACCAGCCTGGTTTCGATCTCGCCGCTCTCCAGCCGTCCGGCGGCGGAGGTGGGCGCCGCGGCCGCCACGCCGAGCGTCAGCGCGCCCAGTGCCAGCATCAGGCGCAGCGGTTCTTGCCAGGACATGCGGGGCCTCTCGGTTGGACGGCGAAACATTAACGCCGCCGGCGCGGTTTTCCGTCAAACTGTTGCCGCCCGGCCTCTTACCAAGCGACGCGAACTCGCCTATATTTAGTGAGCAACAAGCTTTGAAAGGAGGTGATCCAGTGTCTCATTGTCATTACCTGCGGACGTCGAAAGCCGCGACCTGGATCCTCGCCCTTCGCGAGGTCAGCGGCGCGTAAGCGACGCCTAGGCGGACCGGACACGGACCGCAGTAAGACAATGGAAGGGCTGCCCTGACACGGCAGCCCTTCTTTGTTTTTGAGATGGGCTTTGTTTTCGGGGTGGACTTCGTTTTTTTGGGTAGGCTTCACGCCGGCGTGAAGCCGAAACAGGCGCGGCGCCGCCCTCTTTGTGCTACCAGCAAGGCCGAAACAACGATCCGCGCCCACGCGGACTTTGGGGAGTACGCCATGTCCATCCGCCATCTTCTCTTTGCGCTTCCGCTCGCCTGCGCGGCGGTCGCGCTGGCCGCGCCCAACGTCGCGCCGGACGGTCCGCACGGCGTGCAGCGCTCGGCCATGGATGTCTCCGTCCGCCCGGGCGACGATTTCAATCTCTATGCCAATGGCGGCTGGCTGAAGACGGCGACCATTCCGCCGGACCAGGCGAGCTGGGGTTCGTTCTCCACCCTGCGCGACAAGGCCGCCAGGCGCACCGCCGATCTGATCGAGGACATGGCGAAGGTGAAGGCCGTGCCCGGCAGCAACGAGCAAAAGATCGGCGATTTTTATGCCAGCTTCATGGACGAGGCGGGGATCGAGGCCAAAGGCCTCGCGCCCGTCCGACCCGAGCTCGATGCCATCGCCGCGATCGCCGACAAGCAGGCGCTCGCCCGCGCCCTCGGCCATTCGGTGCGCACCGACGTCGATGCGCTCAACAACACCAATTTCTTCACCGAGAACATTTTCGGCCTATGGGTGGCGCCGGGCTTCGACGATCCCGATCACTACACCGCCTATCTGCTGCAGGGCGGCCTGGGCCTGCCGGACCGCGCCTACTACATCGCCGGCGATCCCAAGAACGCCGAGATTCTTGCCGCCTATCAGGCGCACATCGCCAAGCTCCTGACACTGGCCGGCTTCGCCGATGCCGACGCGCGCGCCCTGGGCATCGTCGCGCTGGAGACGCGCATCGCGCTGGTCCAGGGCAGCCGCGCCGACAGCGAAGATGTCCTCAAAGCCAACAATCGCTGGAGCAAGGCCGATTTTGCCGCCAAGGCGCCGGGGCTCGATTGGACCGCATTCTTCGACGGCGCTTCGCTCGGCAGCCAGAAACAGATCACCGTTTGGCAGGGCAGCGTAATCCCGGGCGTCGCGGCGGCGGTCAGCGATACGCCGCTTGGCGTCTGGAAGGATTACCTCGCCTTCCACCTGCTCAACCATTACGCGCCGATCCTGCCCAAGCCCTTTGCCGATGCGCGCTTCGCGTTCTACGGCGCCTTGCTGTCGGGTACGCCGCAACAGCAGGCGCGCTGGAAACGTGCCGTGATCGCGACCAACGCAGCGCTGGGCTGGGCGGTCGGAAAGTTCTACGTCGCGCGCTATTTCCCGCCCGCCTACAAGGCCGCGGCGCAGGCGATGGTCGACAACATCAAGGCCGCCTTCGGCCGTCGCATCGACGCGCTCGATTGGATGTCTCCGCAGACCAAGGCGAAAGCCAAGGCCAAGCTCACCACGCTCTATGTCGGCATCGGCTATCCCGACGTCTGGATCGGTTACGCCGCGCTCGCCGTCGCGCGCGGCGACGCACTCGGCAACCAGCGCCGCGCCGAGCTGTTCGAATACGACCGCAACATCGCGCTGCTCGGCACCGCCGTCGACCGCAGCACTTGGTGCATGACGCCGCAAACCGTGAACGCGGTGAACCTGCCGTTGCAGAACGCGCTCAACTTTCCGGCCGCCATCCTCGATCCGCCGTTCTTCGATGCCAAGGCGGATCCGGCGTTCAACTACGGCGCCATGGGCTCGATCATCGGCCACGAAATCAGCCACAGCTTCGACGACCAGGGCAGCCAGTTCGACGCCGACGGCCGGCTGACCAATTGGTGGACCGATGCCGACTTCGCGCATTTCCGCGATTCGGCACTCAGGCTCGCCGACCAATACTCGCATTACAGCCCGTTCCCCGGCCTCGCCGTCAACGGCCAGCAGACGCTGAGTGAGAACATCGCCGACGTCGCCGGCCTCTCGGCCTCGTTCGACGGCTGGCGCGCCTCGCTTGGCGGCAAGCCGGCGCCGATCATCGACGGGCTCACCGGCGCGCAGCGCTTCTTCATCGCCTACGGCCAGACCCGCCAGCAAGCGACGCGCGACGCGGCGCTGCGCCAGCAGATCATGACCGACGGCCATGCGCCCGCGATGTACCGCGCCCAGGCGGTGCGCAACATCGACGGCTGGTACGACGCCTTCCAGGTCACACCGGACGAGAAATTCTATCTCGCGCCGAACGCGCGCGTGCGGGTCTGGTAGCTATTTCTCCGGAGGCGCATTCAGCGCCGCCAGCGCGTCCTTGGCCCGTTTGTTATCGGGCTTGAGCGCCAGCGCCCGTTCGAACGCGGCGCGGGCGCGCTTCTTCTGGCCATCGGTGTTGTAGGCGCGGCCGAGCCCGAACTGCGCATCCGAAGACTGCGGATAGGCCGCGGCGTTCGCTTCCAGCAGCGCGATGGCCGGCGTGACGTCTCCCATCTTCAGGATCTGGTAGCCCGCGATCTGCATCGTGATGTCGGTATCCTCGTCCGGATAAGCCATTTTGTAGTCGTGATAGGTCCAGAGCAAGGCGTCCGTATCGGTGCGCTCCAGGAACATCTGGTCGAGCAGCGTCTGCGGCCGCGTACGCTTCAGCACCGGCGGCGCGAACAGCGCCGGGTCCCAATCGCGATTCACCTCGATCGCAGTCGTCTGGAAGCGGTTGAGCTCGTGTCCGTCGGACAGTGCCACCTCGCGGTTCAGGAACGCGAACAGCACGCCGTTCACGGCGCGATAGTCGCTCCAGCGCGTCTCGCTCGCCACATCGGTGCCGAAAGCGTGCACCTTGGCGACCTTGCGGTCGGCCACGATCAGCCAGGATTTGGCGTCGACGAATTCGTCCTTCTCGAACCCGTCCAGCATGCGCACGCGCAGGTGATAGGCATCCTGGCCGTCGATCTTTTCGACGCCGAGCACGACGATGGTTGAACCGTGCGCTTTGTAGTCCACCAGGTCGCCCATGACATACAGGCCATGCCGCGCCGCTGCCGACGCCGCGCCGACGGTGCGCACCACGATTCCCGGATCGCCATAGAATTCCCAGGCGCTGCCGTCATAGCCTTCCATGAAATCGCTCGAGCGATGATCCGGATCTCCGACCAGCTTGTAGAACGGCTTCATGCGCGCCAGCACGGCGTGGTCGTCCGAATGGCCGTTCTCGGTATAGACGCCGCGGATCAGCGTGCTGTGGATCGCCGCCACCGCCGCCGCCCCGCCGATGGCATCGACATAGTGCGCTACGATCTCCTCCGCTGTCGGCAGCGCCGCGGAAGCGGGCGAAACGAAAGCAAAGCCGGCAAACGCGGCAAGACGGACTATTCTTCGAAGCATGTTGGGTATCCGACGTGGTGGGCAATGAGAAACGGGCAGTCAGGCCGAAGCAACCTCCTGCCACGATGTTGTGAAGATACAGACTGGGCAGCGGGCCGCTCTCGCCGCAAGGACAAACAGCCCACCAAACCCGCCATCGGCATCATTCCTTGACGCGGTAATCCCCGAATGCCGCATCGCGCGCGTCGAGCCCCTGGGTCACGCCGTTCCGGAATTTTGCGAAGGTCTCCCGCGAGGATTGCGTCGTCAGCGCCAGCGCCTGGATTTCGGTGCCGGCTCGGATCGCGGCGCGCAGGCCCATGATCTCCATGGCGCGGTGCACCGAGCGTTTGTTCATCTGCTGCACGTCGGTCGGAATTTTGGCGATGCGTTCGGCGACGGCGAGCGTCTCGCTCTCCAGACGCTCCGGCGCAAAGGCGCGGTTGGCGAACCCAACGCGCACCGCCTCTATTCCGCTGATAGCGTCGCCCGTCAGCATCATCTCCATGGCGGGGCGCAGGCCGCACAGCCAGGCATGGAACTGGTTGTCGGGCGGACTCATCATGCGTACCGGCGGGTACCCAATCTGGGCATCGTCTGCGACATAGACGAGGTCGCACGCCGTCGCCAGTTCCGAGCCGCCCGCCAGGCACCAGCCATGCACCTGCGCGATCACCGGCTTGGCAAGGTCCCATATCCGAAAACAGCCCTCTACCGCATGGCGCGCCCATTGCCCGGCGCCGGCGGCGGTCTGATAAGGAAGTTCCTGTGCTGCGCCCTCGTGCGACAGGTCGTAGCCTGCCGAAAAGCACGCTCCCGCGCCGCGCAGGATCGTCACCCGGACCTCCGCCTCGCGATCCGCCGCGTCCAGGGCCGCGAACAGTTCGCGGCGCAGGTCGTTGGACAGCGCGTTGCGCTTGTCCGGCCGGTTGAGGGTCAGCCGCCGCACGAACGGCGCCGGCGCATCGCTGACAATCAGGGGCTCGCCCATGGAAATCCCGCCTTTCCTTGCCCCGATGTTAAGACTGGCACCGCGGCTCTGCCATGGTCTTGCCGGATTTTGTTGGCTAACCTCCGCGCCGGGCAAATCAGGGGGCAACCATGCCGAACAGTTTCACCACCTCGTCGACGCAGGGATTCTTCTCGCGTCTGATGAGTTCCTTCGTCGGAATCCTGCTGGGACCGGTCTTGGTGGTCGGCGCCATCGTGTTGCTGTCCTGGAATGAGGGCCGCGCAGTGCAGGCGATCCGCGGCCTCGCCGAGGCCTCGGGTGTCGTCGTCGAAGCGCCGGCCGACACGGTCGCGCCCGCCAATGATGGCAAGCTCGTGCATGTCGTCGGCAAAGCGGAAGCTGCCGGCCCGATCGCCGATTCCGACCTGTCGCTGAACTTCCCCGACCAGGTCGCGGTCGACCGCACCGTCGAGATGTATCTGTGGCGCGAAAAGAAGGAAGAGAAGACCACCGACAACACCGGCGGCAGCCAGACCACGACCACGACCTACACCTACAACCAGGTCTGGTCGGAAGAGCCGATCGATTCCACCGCCTTTGCGCATCCTGAAGGCCACGAAAACCCGCAGATGCCGTTCACCTCGCACAAATATGCGGCGGACGACGCCAAGCTCGGCGGCTTCGCGCTGGACGGAACGACACTCGCCATGATCGACACCGACAACGCTCTGAAGCCCGACGCGCCGGACGGTTGGACGCAGAACGGCGCCAATCTCTACAAGGGTGCCAATGCGGCGACGCCGGCGGTCGGCGACATGCGCGTGCACTATACCAGCCTGCCGAGCGGCACGACGATCTCGGTGCTGGCGGGGCAAAGCCATGACGGTTTCGTGCCCTACACGACGTCGAACGGCTACACCATCCATCTCGCGCGTGCCGGCAATGCGGCGGCCAAGGACATGATCACCGCGCAGCAGCAGGCCGAGGCGATGATGACATGGATCCTGCGCGGCGTCGGCGCCTTCGTGATGTTCATCGGCTTCACGATGTTCTTCGGGCCGATCGCGACGCTGGCCGCCATCCTGCCGTTCCTGGGCTCGCTGGTGCGCGGCGCTACGACGTTCTTCGCCTTCGTGCTGACCATCCCGGTGACGCTCATCACCATCGCCATCGCTTGGCTCGCCTTCCGTCCGCTGATCGGTGGCGGGCTCCTGATCGTGGCCGCCGGTATCGGCTATGCGCTGTGGCGCTGGCACCATACGCGCAGCGCGCCGCATGTCGCGGCCGCCGCGGCGTCGGCACCGCCGGCGCATTGATCGCCGGATCGAGAGGAAAACGGCGCGGTGGGGCATCTCCACCGCGCCGTTTTGTTTTGAGGCTGGGTCATGAGCCCGTGACGGCGACGCCGTGGGGCGCAGGCCGGCGCGCTGGTGTCGGCCGCCTCTTCGCGATGTATCGCCGGCGACGCGAAATTTCCGACACTCGACGTCTTCTGAGCCGAATCTACTTCACGATCTCGACAGCCTGCATCATGCCCTGGTCCTCGTGGTCGAGGATGTGGCAGTGCAGGACGAACTCGCCATCGAAGTCAGTATAGCGGCTGCGCATCAGGATCGGGCTGCCCGCGTGGACGAGGATCGTATCCTTCCACACCGTCTCCGGCTGGCCGTCCGGCCCCGGGCGCGTCATCTCGAACGGATTGACGTGGATGTGGAAGGGATGCGTCAGCGCCAGCGACGTCGTCGCCACCGCCAACGTCCATTGCGACGCGGTCCCCAGCTTCAGCTGCCGCACCAGGCCTTGTCCATAGGGATCGCGGTCGACCATGAACTGCACCGGGCAGGTGCCCGACGGGCACGGCTTGCAGGGTCCCTTGCCGCTGCAATCGGCCTGCTCGATGGAGAAGGTCATGGACTGCGGCGTGCCGGTCAGTTCTGCGTCGGTGATCGGTTGGAAGGGCGCCAGCGGCGCCAGCTCGGCGTTGGTCGGCATCGGCATATCGTTCGGCGGGCCCGCCACGTCGATGACGGCGATGACCCCGGTGGGCTGCACTTCGTTCAGGGCAGCGGTGAACGCCTCGGCAAACAAGGCGCCGCCCTTTCGCTTCAGGCCGGGCGCCGGCAGGCGGGCCTGCAGCAATTGCAGGCCGGACAGCGGTGCGCTCAGCAGGTAGTAGCGGGCCGACGTCTTGCCGGCCGGCAGCATCGGCGCCTTGAACAGCACGTCGCTGCGATAACCCGGATCGAGTTCCAGCGGCCGCGTCCACGCGTCGATGCGGCCCAGCGTGTTGCCGTCGGTGGCGATCTCGTTCAGCGGCCCGCCGCCCTGCACGAACAGCGGCAGCGTCTCGCGCACGCCGCCATGGATGAAGCGCCAACGCTCCACCGCCCCGGGCTCCATCGTCACCACCGGCGCAATCTGGCCGTTCACCGTCACGCTGCGCTTGGAATCCGCCCAGCTGCCGGGGCTGAATTGCGCCAGGCTCTCGATCTCGCCCTGCTGGTCGTAGGAAATCTGCTGCAGGAGGAAGATCCGCTCCTTGGCGGCCTTGATCTCGGGAACGTCGTCGAGCCCGCCCTCGACGATCAGCGCGCCCTCCATGCCGCTGGAGACCTGCACTGCCGTCGAGCCATGGACATGGGCATGGTACCAGAAGGTGCCGAACGGGTGGTCCGGCGGAATGGTGATCGCATAGTCCAGGCTTTTGCCGGGGCAGATCTCCAGGAAGACGTTGTCGCTGTTGCCGGACGGCGAGACGTGCAGGCCGTGTGTGTGCAGGTTGGTGACATCGAGGGGGTGCACCATGTTGGAATGCGCCATCGGACAGGGGATCGGATTGCCCTTGGCATCCTTGCTCGGCGGCAGGTCGTTGCGCACTGTGATCTTCATCGTGTCGCCGCGCGTCACGCGCAAGGTCGGGCCGATCAGCTTGCCGTCATAGGTGCGCAGATGCACGCCGCAGCCGGCAATGCTCGTCGTTACTGGGTCGGTATAGGCGATCGACAACGTCGCGGTCAGGATGTGATCGGTGCCGGCGCGGATCACCGGCGCGTCGGCGAAGGGCTGCAGGCCGTATTTCTGGATGTCGATGTCCTGATAGGCGCAGGCCGGGTTGCTCGGCGCGGCCGGCGGCACGGCCGCCGCCATGGGCATCGCCATCGGCGCCTTGTGCGGCTTGGCAGCCGGCGCATGCGGCTTGGCCGGCATGGCGGCCAGCGCCGTATCCAGCAGCGGCGCCGCCAGCAAGGCGACAATCAGCAATAGTGTCTGAACGGAAAACAAGCGCATTTCAGCCCCCGCAAAAGCGCACGCAAACAAGGCTAACAGAGAGCAGGGCTGCCAACTAGTATGTTCTGGACAATAAAGATCGTGCCGCTCCGGAAGAATCGCAATAATCGCCGGACTGCGCGACTGTCCGTGGCGTCGCGGCCCCGAAATATCGAATACAGTACAAATAAGATATTCGCGACCACATTACACCTGTCTCGTCGATTGCAGTACTATAGATGCATTCTGAAAACAGACGCGTATCTGTCACGAATCGTTTTTTGCGTTGGATATTGCCATTCGAGGCGTGCAGTCCGTACTTCGCCCTTCCGGGTATGCGTGTCGCCGACAGGCGTAGCCGAACCTGCCGGCGCAAGATTGGCGATCCCAGTGCGAGATTTGCGCGCGGAGGATAAAGCTTGGCGCACGCATTCGACGTCTGCGTGTTCGGTGCCGGTCCCGCGGCACTGGCGGTGGCGACGCGTCTGCTGGATCGCGGACAGACGGTCGCCGTGCTGGAGTGGACGCCGCGGATTCGTTCGTGGGGCGGCGAGCCGGCCTGCTGCGGCCGCCATCGGGCCCGCAGCGGCCGGCCGCGACGCCGCAAAGCCCCGCCTGGTGGCCCCGGACCGAGTCGAACGGTCACGTCCCTTTCGGAACTACGGATTTTAAGTCCGGTGCGTCTACCAGTTCCGCCACGGGGCCAGGGCGCCGTCGAGCGCGGGGTCAAACTGTGCGGCGACCGGCGTTCCGTCAAGACGGTGCCGTTCGGTCGACCATGCAGAGCGTGGCGTCTTCCCTGCTGAACGATTTGTGCGACGAGGCACCGTCGGCGACCTGATGGGGCATGCGCCGCCGATACGGGGTCGCGCACGACGATCGGGCCACTGCACCTCAGCGCGCTCTCGCAGGTCACGCCGTCATTTGATCGGCGGCACGGCGGATGCGGCGCATCTTGTCCAGCAGTTTGGCCGCCGCTAACCTCGCAGGACGCGCTCGCGGATGACCTTCGGTGCACGGCCATAGCCTCAGCTTCGTCCTCACCGCCGGCGGCTTCATCGTCGCGGTCCTAGCGCTGGTCTTTCAGATTCTGTCCTACCGGCGTGGAAAATAGTGCAACCGGAACCCTACCGCAGGTTGAGCGCCGAGAGGAAAGCCCAGTAATTCCAAGGCCTAAGGCAAAACCCACCGGCATTGACAGGGCAAAGTCGCCGACTATAGTGCGCCGCCTTCGCGGGGGGATGTCCCCCCGCAGAACCTAGCGGAATGATCCGCCAAGTCCGGACGAAGCATGAGCAAGCGCGCTGAAAGCAAATACAAGATCGACCGCCGCATGGGCGAAAGCATCTGGGGCCGCCCCAAGAGTCCCGTCAACAAGCGTTCCTATGGCCCCGGCCAGCACGGTCAGCGCCGCGCCAAGAAGCTTTCCGACTATGGCACGCAGCTGCAGGCCAAGCAGAAGCTCAAGGGCTATTACGGCAACATCACCGAGCGCCAGTTCCGCAAATATTACACCGAAGCCTCGCGCCGTCCCGGCGACACCGGCGAGAACATGATCGGCCTGCTCGAGCGCCGCCTCGACGCCGTCGTCTACCGCGCCAAGTTCGTGCCGACGCCGTTCGCCGCGCGCCAACTCGTCAGCCACGGCCACGTCAAGGTCAATGGCCGCAAAGTCACCATCGCGTCCTATCAGGTGAGCGACAAGGACGCGATTGAGCTGTCGGCCAAAGCCAAACAGATGGCGCTGGTCCTCGAAGCGACCAAGAGCTCCGAACGCGACACGCCGGACTACGTCAACGTCGACCACGACAAGATGACGGCCAAGCTGCTGCGCACGCCCAAGCTCTCGGACGTGCCCTACGCCTCGCAGATGCAGCCGCATCTGATCGTCGAGTTCTATTCGCGCTAAAATCGGCAAAACCGCATATGGACAGGGCCGCGGCGCAATCCGCGGCCTTTTTCATGGGGTATGTCGGTCGCTACGCGAGGGCCGAGGCCTGACCTCCCATGAACCCACGGTCAAAAAGACATGAGGCGCAGACCAGCCTTGCGGCCTTTCCCATTGTAATTGCTTGGGGCCGCCTTAGCTTTGAGCGGACAGCGAGGCAGGATTTGCGATGAGCTATACGGTCTTCGGCGACAAAGGCTCAGGCGCGTTCTCCGCCGAGGCGGTGCTGGCCGAGGCCGGCGCGCCGTACGAATTTTATTCCGTCTCGCTGGAGAGGAACGAGCAGCGCAAGCCCGAATTCCTCGCCATCAATCCCAGCGGCAAGATCCCGGCGCTGCGGCTGCCGGAAGGCGAGGTCATTACCGAATCGGCCGGCATCCTCCTGACCATCGCCGATCATTTTCCCAACGCCCGGCTGCTGCCCCCCCACGCGAGCGCCGCCCGGGCCCAGGCCTATCGCTGGCTTGCCTTCATGGCGTCGGAGATCTATCCGATGGTGGAAATCTCCGATTATCCCGAGCGCTTCGCGCCGCAAGGCGCGGACGCCGAGGCGCTGCGCGTCAAGGCGCGCGAGCGCATCCGCGAGCGGCTTCTGATCGTCGAACGCTTTGCCGCCGGGCCCTGGCTGCTGCCGTCGGGCTTTTCGATCCTCGACATCTACGCCTCGATGTTCACGCGCTGGCGCGGCAGCATCGGCCGCGACTGGCTGGCCGAAGGGCATATCCCCAGGCTCTCCGAACTGGCCGCGAACCTTGCCGTGCGCCCCGCTATCGCGCCCGTATGGGCCCGTCACTTTGGCAGCTGACGGATCGTATCTATATTGACCGCAGGCGAACGGGGAGGCCTTCATGGTTTCGCGGCGGATGATGGTTGTGGGCGGCGCCGGCGCAGCCGTGGTGGCGGGCCTCGGCTACCGCATCTGGGACCGCGGCGTATTGTCCGGTCCGCAAGGGGCGCCCTACGAGCCATGGAGCCATTGGCAGGGCAGCGTCATCGACGGTGTCGCGCGGCCGCTACATGCCGCGATCCTCGCCGCCAATCCGCACGATACACAGCCCTGGCTGTTCGAGCTCGATAACGATTCGATCACGGTCTATGCCGACCGGGCGCGCAACCTGGGCAGCTTCGATCCGTTCCGCCGCGAGATGCATCTGGGCCTCGGCGCCGCCATCGAGAACCTCGTTCGCGCCGCCGGCGTCTACGGCTACACGGCTTATGTCCGTCCCGTCGCCGGCAGACTGACGAATTCGCCTGGGCTGGAGCCGGTCGCCGCCGCGCATATCACGATGGACCCCGGCGCACCGTCTCGCGACCTGCTGTACGAAGCGATTCCCGACCGCCACACCAATCGCGGCCGTTATCTCGAAAATCCGGTCGCGGCGGAGCAACTGCGCGGCCTCGCCGACCTCGTCTCCGGCGCCGATGTCCGCGTCGCCTTCCTCACCGATCCCGCGGCACGCCGGGACATGGCGGCGCTTATCGTCGAGGCGACGACGCGCATCGTCGCCGATCCGCAGATGTCGGCCGACAGTGCACACTGGATACGCACCGGCCGCCGCGAAGTCGACGCGCATCGCGACGGCGTTACCGTCGATGCCGCCGGCCTTTCGACTGCGACGGTGATGCTCGGCAAGCTGCTGCCCGATCTCAGCCCCGCCTCGCAGGACCAGTATTGGCTCGCCAACACGCGCGACATCCAGGTGCAGGCGCCGGTGCTCGGCGTGATCCTGGTCAACGATCGTCTCGACAAGGCCGGCGCCATTGCTGCCGGCCGTGCCTGGCAGCGCCTGCATCTGGCGGCGACGCATCTGGGACTCGCCGCGCAGCCGCTCAACCAGCCGATCGAATGCGCCGACCGCAACGCGATGCTGGGACGGCCGGACACCTATCAGAATGCGCTGATCGGGTTGGCGCGCGCGCCGGGCTGGCAGCCCACCTTCACCTTCCGCCTGGGCTACGCGGAAAAGCCGGCGCTGCTGTCGCCGCGCCGGCCTTTGGACATGGTGATGAAGAGTTCGGGTTACGCCTGAGCGAACCTCGACCGAAGCTCAGGCGTTTTCGAGCGCAATGCCGTGCTCGGCGAAGAACGCCGCCAACTCGTCGCTCTCGAACATCTCGCGGATGATGTCTGCGCCACCGACGAACTCGCCCTTCACATAGAGCTGCGGAATCGTCGGCCACTCGGAATAATCCTTGATGCCCTGGCGGATTTCGGGGTCCTTGAGCACGTCGATGGCTTTGAACTTCACGCCGAGATGCGACAGGATTTGCACCACCGCGGCCGAGAATCCGCATTGCGGGAAAACCGGCGTGCCCTTCATGAACAGGACCACGGGATTGCTTTTGACTTCAGCGTCGATGCGCTCGCGGGTATCGGTCATATTGTGTCGCGCTGGGTAGCGCCCTCGTAATGTTCGGTCGCCCCTGATGTAAGCTCGATGCTGCAATGCGTCAAGGTTCGGTCTTGCGCATAGCGGCTCCGCAGCCCAGAAAAGCCGCAAGGAACCTCGATGAATCCCGCCCTTCCGCCGCGCCTTGCCGCCGCAGCAGACGCTCTGCTGGAGGGTGTCTCGCGGAAGAACCTTGCCGGCCATGCCGCGGCGCTGTCCGGCCATTATCGCCAGGGGCATGGCTCCGCCGTCGCGGTCGGCGAGGACCAGGACGCGCTCGCCTATCTCGTCGCGCGGCTGCCGGCGACGTATGCCGTGGCGGCTTCGGTATTGGCCCAACTGCGCGACGCGGTCCCGGACTTCGCACCCGCGTCGCTGCTCGATGCCGGCGCCGGCCCCGGCACGGCAAGCTGGGCGGCGCTGGAGATCTGGCCCGCGCTCGCGAAGATTGCGATGACGGATTCCAATCCCCGCTTCCTCGCCTTGGCCCGCTTGCTCGCGGCCGGTCAAGAGACGCTGTCGCGTGCCGATTTCATTGCCGCCGATCTCGGACACGCCGGCGCGCTGGCACGCGCCGAACTGGTGATCGCCAGCTTTGTGCTGGCCGAGATCGCGCAGACCGCGCAAGCCCGCCTGGTCGAAAAACTGTTCGCCGCGACGAGAGACGTCCTCGTGCTAGTCGAGCCAGGCACGCCGGCGGGCTTCGCGCGCATCCGCGACGCGCGCACGCAACTGATCGGGCAAGGCGTCCAGGTTCTTGGCCCCTGCACGCACGCCAATGCCTGTCCCATGATTGCGCCCGACTGGTGTCACTTCTCGCAGCGCCTGCCGCGCAGCCGCGCCCATATGCAGGCAAAAGGCGGCCGCGTGCCTTATGAAGATGAGCGCTATTCGTGGCTGGCCGTCAGCCGCACACGACGCTCGGCATTTGCGGGCGCGGCGCGGGTGCTGGCGCCGCCGGAGGATTCCAAGCCTGGAATTGCCTTGAAGCTCTGTACGCCGGACGGCCTCGAGAACCGCTTCGTGGCGCGCCGCGACAAGAACGGTTTCGCCGCGCTGCGCAAAACCGGATGGGGCGGCGTGGTCCCGGCGCGCTAGACGCGGCTCACGATTTGCAGCCCGCGTTCTTCGGCAGGCCTTCCGGCTTGCCCCAATCGTTGTGCGGCACACCGTCGTAAGGCTTGGCGAAATGCTGCTTGATCGTCTGGAACCCTGTCGGCACGGGCGAATTCGGATTGCCGTAGGTCACGACCCAGAAATAATCGTAATTGTCGCCTTCCCATTTGTCGGGCACCTGGCTGCCGAGCGTGTCGAGGCCCAGGAGCTGCCGAAGCGTCACCTTCTGACCCGGATAAGCCTTCTCAAGCTTCTTGTTGGCGATGTGCTTGTGCTCCCACACCATGACGACGGTCTTACCGTTCCAGGCGGGATTGTTCAGCACGTCGGCCGCCGCCTGTTGCGTGCGCGCGTTCAGCACGACATCGGAGTCGCCCAGCGGGCTGCCGGAGATCGGCACTGCCGAATAGGCGATCAGCGGCGCCGACCAGGTCCGCGCTGCCGGGCTGGCGAGTTCGATCGTATGCAGCGTGATGGCGAAGAAGGCGGCTGGCGTCTCCCCGACGGCGAACAGCGAATCGGCCCCGCCCTTGCCGATAAACTGCACCGACAAGGCCAATGAGCGCTGCACCCCGACCGTGCAGAGCGCAAAGCCGTCCTGCTTCTCGCCATGGCGCAGGATGATGATCTTCGCGGGCACCGCCAGCGCGCTCGAACAGGTCCCGAAGACGAGTGCGGCGCTCAAAACCAGACGCGTAAGCATGTTGCGACCTCCCTGAAGGCCGGCAACTCGGCCGGATCGTTCAACCTTTCACTTGCGTCGTAAGCTGCAGCGCATGCAGCACGCCACCCATATTGCCCTTGAGCGCAGCGTAGACCATCTGGTGCTGCTGCACACGGTTCTTTCCCTTGAAAGCGGCCGAGGCGACGACCGCGGCCCAGTGATTATCGTCGCCCGCAAGATCGGTCATGGTCACATCCGCGTCGGGAAACGCGTCCTTGATGAATTTCTCGATCTCATTGCCCTTCATGCCCATGGCTCAGTTCCCGGCAGCAGCTCTTCGCCGCTCATATAGCGCGGAAACCAGCTCTCATGGGCGGATTTCAGCGCCGCGACCGCGATCTCGCCGACGCCCTCCACCAGCAGCGTGTCCGGCGCGGTGCAGCCGATCAGGGCATGCGCCACGCCATGGCGATGCGCCGTCTCGGTCACGCGCGGGATCATCGCCGCGGGGAAGGCGACGACATAGCGGCCCTGGTCCTCGCCAAACAGGAACGGGATCGGATCGCTGCCGGCCGGCAGCCTGACATTGACGCCCATGCCGCCCGCCATCGCCATCTCCGCCAGCGCCACCAGCAGGCCACCGTCCGACAGGTCGTGCACCGTGTCGATGCCGCCGGCCTCGATCAGCAGGCGCACGAAATCGCCGTTGCGCTTCTCGCTGGGCAGATGCACGCGTGGGCAGGCGCCCTCTTCGCGGCCCTCGATCTCGCGCAGATAGATCGACTGGCCCAGATGGCCGCCAAGACGGTCCTTGCTCTCGCCAACCAGCATCAGAACGTCGACATTGCGCTTGAAGGCGATCGTCGCCATTTTCGCGACGTCTTTCATCAGGCCGACGCCGCCGATTGCCGGCGTCGGCAGGATGCCCTCGCCATTGGTCTCGTTGTAGAGCGAGCAATTGCCGCCGATCACCGGGAAGTCGAGCGCCCGGCAGGCCTCGGCGATGCCGTCGATCCCGGCCACGATCTCGCCCATGATTTCCGGCTTCTGAGGATTGCCGAAATTGAGATTGTCGGTGACGGCGAGCGGCCGTGCGCCGACGGCGGTGAGGTTGCGCCAGGCCTCGGCCACGGCCTGCTTGGCGCCTTCGAAGGGGTCGGCTTTGCAATAGCGCGGGGACACGTCGGTGGTGATCGCCAGGCCCTTGGTCGTGCCATGCACGCGCACCACAGCCGCGTCGCCGCCGGGCCGCTGCACCGTGTCCGACATCACCGTATGGTCGTATTGCTCCCATACCCAGCGGCGCGAACACATGTCGGGGCTCGCAAGGATTTTCTTCAGCGATTCCATCACCGGCCGCGCCGGGTCGAAGGTCGGCGTTCCCGTCGCGGCGGGACGGATTTCGTAAGGCCGCTGGTATTTCGGCGCCTCGTCCGACAGCGCCGTCACCGGCATGTCGGCGACCACGGCGCCCTTGTGCTTGACCACCAGCCGGCCCGTGTCGGTGGTGACACCGATCACCGCGAAATCCAGCTCCCATTTCCGGAAGATGCGCTCGGCTTCGCCTTCGCGCCCCGGCTTGAGCACCGCCAGCATGCGTTCCTGGCTCTCCGACAGCATCATGTCGTAGGCGGTCATGTCGGCTTCGCGCTGCGGCACCTTGTCGAGGTCGAGTTCGATTCCGCTGCCGCCCTTGTCGGCCATCTCGGCGGATGAGGATGTCAGCCCCGCCGCGCCCATGTCCTGGATCGCGACGATGGCGTCGGTCGCCATCAGTTCGAGGCAGGCTTCCAGCAGCAGCTTCTCGGTGAAGGGATCGCCGACCTGCACTGTCGGACGCTTTTCGTCCGAGGCGTCGTCGAACTCGGCCGAAGCCATGGTGGCGCCGTGGATGCCGTCGCGGCCCGTCTTGGAGCCGATATAGACCACCGGATTGCCGGCCCCCTTGGCGGCGGACAGAAATATCTTGTCGGTTCGCGCCAGGCCGACGCACATCGCGTTGACCAGGATGTTGCCGTTATAGCTCCTGTGGAAATTGACCTCGCCGCCGACGGTGGGCACGCCCATGCAATTGCCATAGCCGCCGATGCCGCTGACCACGCCCGACACCAGCGCCCGCGTCCTGGGATGCGCGGGCTCGCCGAAGCGCAGCGCGTTCATCATCGCGATGGGCCGCGCGCCCATGGTGAAGACGTCGCGCATGATGCCGCCGACGCCGGTCGCCGCCCCCTGATAGGGCTCGATGAAGCTGGGATGGTTGTGGCTCTCCATCTTGAAGATGCAGGCGTCGCCGTCGCCGATGTCGATCACGCCGGCGTTCTCGCCCGGCCCCTGCAGCACCCACGACGCCTTGGTCGGCAGCTTGGCCAGGTGCACGCGGGTGGATTTGTACGAGCAATGCTCCGACCACATCACCGAGAAGATGCCCAGCTCGACAAAGCTCGGCTCGCGGTTCAGCAGCCGCTTGATATGGGCGTACTCGTCCTCGGTGAGCCCGTGTTCTTTGACGAGGGCAGGGGTGATGGCGGTCATGATAGCGGCTGCTCTCGCGAACGTGGATCGGGATACCAGCGAACGGCGTCGCCGAGAATTTCGATGGGCGGATGCTCGCTCGTGACGAGGCAAAGTCCCATAAGACCATCCTTGCGAATCAACGCCGCGTCCAGGATCACCTTGGCGACGATGGGCGCGCAGTCCGGAGCGTGGCCAGAGCCTGAAATTACAAGTGAACCGGGCTCGGGCCCTTTGTAGTCAGGGAATCCTTCGGAATTCCACCATACATCCTTGATGCGGAACGTAGTTGCGCCGCCTTGCGCTTGCCAGGCGAGAATGGTCGAATCGTGCAAGCCGCCGCGCTCCCACAACCACTGCTCATCGACCGTCTCGTAGGGGCTGGCGTTCATCCAGACCTCTACGACAGCGTCTCAATCAAGCTCTCGAACAGCGCGCGCCCATCCGTGCCGCCGAGCAGGGGGTCGACCACGCGCTCGGGATGCGGCATCAGGCCCATCACGTTGCGCTTTTCGCTGAGGATGCCGGCGATGTCGCGCGCCGAACCGTTGGGATTGTCGCCGCCCGCATAGCGGAACACCACGCGGCCTTCGCCTTCGAGCCGGTCCAGCGTCTCTTCGTCGGCGACGTAGTTGCCCTCGCCATGCGCCACCGGGAAATGCACACGCTGGCCGTGCTCGTATTTGCGCGTGAACGCCGATTGGGTTTCATCCACTTCCAGCCCGACCGGGCGGCAGACGAATTTCAGGTCGGCGTTGCGGATCAGCGCCCCGGGCAGCAGATGGCTCTCGGTCAGCACCTGAAAGCCGTTGCAGATGCCCAGCACTGCGCCGCCACGCTCCGCATGCGCCTTGACGGCGCGCATCACTGCCGACTGGCTCGCCATGGCGCCGCAGCGCAGGTAATCGCCGTAGGAAAACCCGCCCGGCAGCACCACGAGATCGACCGGCGGCAGTTCCGCGTCCTGGTGCCAGACCATATGGGCTTTCTGCCCCGTCATCTGCTCCAGCGCCACCGCGGCATCGCGGTCGCAGTTCGAAGCCGGAAACACGATGACGGCACTTCTCACCGCAGAACTCCCAAACAAAATTTGTCATGGCCCGGGCCATGACAGTCGAATTCGATCGTCACGTCTTGAGCTCGATCTCGTATTTCTCGATCACGGTGTTGGCGAGCAGCTTCTCGCACATCGCCTTCAGGTCGGCCCTGGCCTTGGCCTCGTCGCTTTCCGAAAGCTCGATGTCGATCACCTTGCCTTGGCGCACTGCGCCGACCGCGCCGAAACCGAGCCCGTTCAGCGCATGCCCGATGGCCTTGCCTTGGGGATCGAGTACGCCGTTTTTGAGGGTGACGAAAACACGCGCTTTCATTGTTTATCCGTTGTGCTCGTAGCCAGTCGGAAACCAGATGCCGCGCCAGACGACGGAACCCATATTCGGCACCACGTGATCTTGATCGAGCGAGCGCACATCGATATCGGCAACGATCTTGCGAACGTGGGGGAGTGCGGCTCCCGAGAAAATTCGATCCCTGATCAGTGCCGTGGCGTCCTTCTCATCGTACGCGGTCACGCCGCAACCCAGTTTCAAAATTGCCGTCGTATCTTGCCCCAGAGACTCAAACTCGAACCAGTACCGGCGCAAATTCGGATCGTTCGCCGCCACGGCATCACCGCACCAATTGCGGTCCCTTGCTCTCGCCCTGCACCGATTCGGGCATGATGCCGAGGCGCCGCGCGACTTCCGAATAGGCCTCGACCACGCCGCCGAGATCGCGGCGGAAGCGGTCCTTGTCCATCTTGTCGTTGGTGGTGACGTCCCACAGGCGGCAGGAATCCGGGCTGATCTCATCGGCCAGCACGATGCGCATATAGTCGTTCTCCCACAGCCGCCCGAACTCGACCTTGAAGTCGACGAGCTTGATGCCGACGCCGAGGAACAGGCCGGAGAGGAAATCGTTGATGCGGATCGTCAGGTTGACGACGTCGTCCAGGTCCTGGGGCGAAGCCCAGCCAAAAGCCGTGATGTGCTCCTCGCTGACCAGGGGGTCGTGCAGCGCGTCGTTCTTGTAGCAATATTCGATGATCGAGCGCGGCAGCACCGTGCCTTCCTCGATGCCAAGCCGCTTGGACATCGAGCCGGCCGCGATGTTGCGGACGATGACCTCCAAGGGGATGATCTCCACTTCCTTGATCAGCTGCTCGCGCATGTTGAGGCGCTTGAGGAAATGCGTCGGCACGCCGATCGCGTTCAGCTGCGTCATCAGGTATTCGCTGATGCGGTTGTTGAGCACGCCCTTGCCGTCCAGCACCGCCTTCTTGGTGGCGTCGAACGCGGTCGTGTCGTCCTTGAAATACTGGATCAGCGTCCCGGGCTCGGGCCCCTCATAGAGGATCTTGGCCTTGCCCTCGTAGATCATGCGCCGGCGTTTCATCTCGATGTCCTTGTGACCGCCCGAACGCCAATCGATTCACGCGAAGCGGCAAAAATAGCGGCGCGGCAGCCGCGCGGCAACGTTGCGAAAGGGCGCATACGCCCCTATCTGTGTGCTGTCCACAAGCCCAGCGCCGGCAGGGCGGCGATGCACCGGGCACGCGCCGATTAATGGTTCCAATCCAAGGGGTTACGCATGAGCGGTTCGTTCGACGATCGGCGCAAGGGGTTCGAGGCGAAATGGGCGCACGACGCCGACATGCAGTTCAGGATCGTGGCCCGCCGCAACAAGCTCCTGGGCCTTTGGGCGGCCGGAGAAATGGGCAGGACCGGCGATGCCGCCGCCGCCTACGCCAAGGACGTGATCGCCGCCGACATGAAAGAGCCCGGCGAGGAAGATGTCTTCCGCAAGCTGCGGCGCGACCTCGACGCGGCAAAGGTCTCCGACCACGCGATTCGCCACCAGATGGCCGAACTGCTCGATACCGCCGCGGCGCAGGTCCAGAGCGAGGCGAAGAAATAGACTATCCCGCGCGCAGCCGCGCCAGCGCCTCGGGGAAACGGCGCGACAGCGGCACGGCGAGTTCGCCAAGCTCCACGGTGTAATCGCCCGAACCTTCGGGCTTCAGGCCGGTCATCTGCACCGCGTTGACCAGCCAGGAACGGTGCACGCGCACGAAGCCGCGCGGGCCGAGCTCGCTCTCGATGGCGCTCAGCGGCGTGCGCATCAGCGGCTTGCGACCGTCGCGCAGCACGAATTCGACATAGTTGCCGGCCGAGCCGACCGCGAGAATATCGCGCACCGCCACCCGCACGATGCGCGCGCCGTCGCGGATGGTGTAGAGGCCGGCCGTCTCCACCGGCACGGCCGGCTCGCGCAGCAGCCGCGCCACCACCCAATAGATCGTCACCATCAGCAGGTAGGCGAAGACGTCTTTGCGGAATTCGAAGACATACTCGCCGCGGATCCCATCGTAGACGTAGTGATGGCCGGCCAGGGCATAGATCGCCTTGCGCAGCATCAGGAAGGTGCCGACATGCAGCAGCGAATAGAGCGGGATCGCGGCGGCATGGACGAGGCCCGTCCGCCACCAGGGCCGGCTTTCCAGGGGCGCGATCTGCAGCGCCAGCCAGGCGATCGTCGAATAGGCGATGAAGCCGACGGCGCTGGTCGCCTCCCAGACGATCGGCGCCGCCAGCCCGAAATCGGGCCGGTAGTGCTGGTCGTTCCACACCGAAATCATGTCGAAGCAGACGATGAACACGGCAAGCGCCGCCAGGCCGATCAGGTAGACCTTGCCGTTCGTCCCGGAAAACGCGCCGCCGATCCCAAGCCTCTGCCGCATATCACCGATCGGCCGCGAACCGCCCCGGCGCCCTTTCGGACGCACGGCGTCTGACACAGATTGGGTCGGACCGGACATCGGCCCAGTATAGGGCGTCCGGCATGGCTTTCGGGAGGCGGATTATGACAAACCGGCTGGTCGCACTTCTGGCGGCGCTGCTGCTCTGCGGTGGGGCGAAGGCGGCCGATCCCGGCTGGCCGGCCTATGGCGGCGACCAGGGCGGCCAGCGCTATTCGGCGGCGCGCCAGATCACGTCCGGCAATGTCGCGGGCCTCGCCGTCGCCTGGAGCTACTCGACCGGCGAACTGGCCGACCCGGCGATCAGGCAGGCCGCGTTCGAGAACACGCCGATCCTGGCCGAGGGGCGGCTCTATGTCTGCTCCTCCTTCGACAACGCTATCGCGCTCGATCCCGGCACGGGCCGGCAGCTCTGGCGCTTCGATCCCAAAGTGCCGCGCGACCTCGAGCTTGCGAATTCCTACAATTGCCGCGGCGTCGCCTATTGGCAGATGCCGGGCGCGTCGGGCGCCTGCGCCTCGCGGATTTATTTCGGCACCGTCGATTTCCGCCTGATTGCGCTGGACGCCCGGACCGGCAAGCCCTGCACCGGTTTCGGCAACCGCGGCACCATCGCCATCGATCCCGGCGGCAAGCTGGAACGTGTCGGCCAGGTCGGCATCACCTCGCCGCCCGTGGTCAGCCATGGCGTCGTCGTGGTCGGCTCGTCGATGGACGACAACCAGCGCGTCCACGAACTGCCGGGCACGGTGCACGCCTTCGATGCGGTGACCGGCAAGCCGCGCTGGCAGTTCGATCCCCTGGCCGGGGCGCCGTTCCGCGCCGGCTCGGCCAATGTCTGGGCGCCGATGTCGATCGACGAGGCCCGCGGCCTCGTCTTCCTGCCGACCTCCAGCCCGTCGCCGGATTTCTACGGCGCGGCGCGCGCCGGCGACGATCACAATGCGGGTGCCGTCGTCGCCATCCATATCGAGACGGGCCAGGTCGCCTGGTCGTTCCAGACCGTGCATCACAATGTCTGGGACTACGATATTCCCGCGCAGCCGACGCTGGCGACGGTGACGTATCGCGGCCATACCGGCCCCGTCGTGATCCAGGGCACCAAGCAGGGGCTGATCTTCACGCTCGCCCGCGACACGGGCGTGCCGTTCATCCCGGTCGAGGAGCGCGGGGTGCCGCAGGACGGCGCCCCCGGCGAGAAGCTGTCGCCGACGCAGCCTTTTCCCGTCGCGCCCGCGCCCCTGGCGCCGCACGGCATCAAGCCGGACGACGCCTTCGGCCTGACCTTCTGGGACCGCGGCAAATGCCGCGACGCCATCGCCGCGGCGCGCAACGAGGGCTGGTATACGCCGCCCTCGACGCAGGGCTCGATCGTCTATCCCTTCACCGGCGGCGGCATCAACTGGGGCGGGTTGTCGTTCGACGCCTCGCGCGACGTCGTCTACGTCAACACCTCGAGCGCCATGCACATGGTGACGCTGATCCCGGCGAAGGATTTCCGCCTCTATCGCGCCGCCCATCCGCATCACGAGATTTCGCCCAATGCCGGTGCGCCTTATGCGATGCGCCGCGACGTGGTGCTCTCGCCGCTCGGCCTGCCCTGCAATCCGCCGCCCTGGGGCCTCTTGCACGCCATCGACATGCATGACGGCCATCAATTGTGGGCGGTGCCGCTCGGCACCACCGAAGACTTGCTGCCGTTCAGCGAATATCTCTTCAGCAATGTCGGCACGCCGAATTTCGGCGGCCCGATCTCGACCGCCGGCGGTCTCGTTTTCATCGGTGCGGCGCTCGACAACTATCTGCGCGCCTTCGACGCGAAGTCCGGCGCCGAATTGTGGCGCGGGCGCCTGCCCGCCGGCGGCCAGGCGACGCCGATGACCTATGTCTGGAAGGGCAGGCAATATGTCGTCATCGCCGCCGGCGGCCACGAAAAGTCCGGCACTAGGCATGGCGACACGGTGATGGCGTTCGCGCTGCCGAATTGAGGTCGCCTATACAACCGCCGCTGGCGAAAACAACGTACGCTGCGTTACACTCCGGCCAAAGAAGGCGGGCGGATATGAGGAAACTGTATGCTGCGCTTTGCGCGGCTTTGCTGTTCGGCTGCGCGGTCTCGGCCCGCGCCACGGACGACAGCCTGGACACTGCCCGGAGCAGCGTCGGGGACCTGCGCCAATCCCTGCAAGCGGTGATCGCCAAATCGCAGGAGGCCGGCGCCGATGAAGCGGCTATGTCCGATACGCTGAAGGCGATCCTTGCCGATCCCGCCTTCCGCGAATTGTCGGAGCAGGAGCATCACACCGCCTATCTGCTCTATGGCGCGGTGCTGTACGATCTCGGCAGGAACCATGACGCGCAAGCGCTGATCAAGCAGGCAACCGCGATGCCGCAAGCCGACGGCTTCGACTGGCACCTTCGCCTGAGCAATTCGTACCGGCTGGCCGATTACGCCGACGCGGCGCGATCGACGGCGACGCTGGCGTCGCGCTGGCCGGAAAAGCTATCCGATATCTCCTTTCAAGCAATCGAAACCATGAACCGCGAAACGCAGAAGGATCCCACCGCGGCGGAGGTCGGCGCGGATATGCTGGCCGCATTGCATGCGATGAAATGGCAACCCGACGATCCGTTCGAGACACCCGACGGGCTCTGGCTGACCCTGCTGCGCATCCGGCTGGAACGCCACGACATCCATGGCGCCAGGGATTTGGCAGACGAACTTCGCGCGCATGTCCCGCTTCTGCAGATGCATGCCGACAGGCGCTTCGACGCCTTGGTCCAGGCCGATCCCAGGCACTTCGACGTTATGAAGGCCTATGGTGCCGAACTGGCGGATTTGAAGGCCAAGGCGGCCGCCGCGCCCGACAAGCTGGAAGGCGTCAACACGGTCGCAGAATTGCTGCTCAATCTGGATCGCGCGCCGGAAGCAATGGCTTTGATCACCGGCGCGCTCGCCCGCCTCGCCGCCAAACCCGACGCCTTCAGCGATGCCGGCGACAAATTGAATTGGACGCTGGATGTCCGCTCGCGTATTCTGTTCGCGCTTGGCCGCAGCGACGATGCCCTGGCGGCGCTGGCCGAAGGCGCGTCGCACAAAGAGGACGGTGCCGTCAATGTCAGCCAGGCGATCAATCTTGCAGACGCTTACGAATATTACGACCGGCCCAACGACGCCCTGGCTGCGGTCGCGGCGTTGGATTTCTCCAATGCAAGTCGCTATGGACGCATGGCGCTGGAGGATGCGCGCGCCTGCGCCTTGTTCGAACTCGGCAACACCGCGGCGCTCGGCCAAGTTCTCGACTACATGAAGGCGCATACCATCGACGGCGCGCGGCCTTATCTGAACACCATGTTGTTCACCGGGGATCTCGACGGTGCAGCCGCGGAAATCATCGCCGAATTGAACGATCCGGCGCGCCGCTTGGATACCCTTTATTATCTTCAGGACTACCTCCCCAGGCCGCACGCCTCAAAGCGTGAGGACGCTGTCCATGCCGCATGGCTCGCCATGCGCGCCAGACCCGACGTGTCCGGCGCCATCGCCCGCGTGGGGCGCATCGAGTCCTATGCGATGCTGTCGCCGACCTACTGAAGCGGCCAAGACGGCTGCGCCAGCCACCCGCCGAATTGACTTCCCTCGCGGCAATCTCTGCATAAGATCGCGGCAGACTTCCGTGAGGTTCGTCATGGCCACCGATCTCGACAACGCGCTCGTTTCCAACGTCACCTATGGCGACGACGCCGCGATTCACGGCCTGCTGACGAAATTGCGGCGCGAGGATCCGGTGCATTGGACGGCGCCGGACGGCTTTCGCCCCTTCTGGGCGATCACCAAACATCCCGACATCCTGGAGATCGAGAAGCTCAACGACCAGTTCCACAACGAACCGCGCTCGGTGCTGATGAACATCGAGGCCGAGACGGGTTTCGCCGCGATGTGGGGCGGGCCGGACCCCAAGACCGGCCGCGTCTCGCCGCTGCGCACGCTGATCGACATGGACGGCGAGGATCACCGCGCCTATCGCGGCCTGACCCAGGCCTGGTTCATGCCGGTCAATCTGCGCAAGAGCCTGGAGGCGCGCACCGTCGAGCTGGCGAAGCGCTATGTCGACAAGATGATGGCGATCGGGCCGGAATGCGACTTCACCAAGGACATCGCCGTCTACTACCCGCTGCATGTCATCATGTCGATCATGGGCGTGCCGGAAACGGACGAACCCAAGATGCTGCAGCTAACGCAGGAGCTGTTCGGCGGCGGCGATCCCGACATGCAGCGCAAGGAGCGCGGTCCGGGCTCCAACGTCATCGCCGACTTCTTCATGTATTTTAACGCGATGACGGAGGCGCGCCGCGCCCATCCCGGCGAGGATCTCGCCACCGTCATCGCCAACGCCAGGATCAACGGCGCGCCGCTCGGCCCGATCGAGACCGCGTCCTATTACATCATCGTCGCGACCGCGGGCCACGACACGACCTCGTCCTGCATCGCCGGCGGCCTGCGCGCCCTGATGGAGAATCCCGATCAGCTGAAGAAGCTCCAGGCCGATCCGGGCCTCCTGAACAGCGCGGTCGACGAGATCATCCGCTGGGTCACGCCGGTGCAGCATTTCATGCGCACCAATGTCGGCGAGCCCTACACGCTGCGCGGGCGCACCATCGAGAAGGGTCAGGCGCTGCAGCTCCTCTACATCTCCGGCAACCGCGACGAGGAGGTGTGGCCCGATGCGGATACGTTCCGCGTCGACCGCGAGAACAACCGCCACGTCGCCTTCGGCTACGGCGCCCATCTGTGCCTCGGCCAGCACCTGGCGAAGATGGAAATCCGCGCCTTCTTCAAGGAACTGCTCGGCCGCCTCGATTCCATCGAGATGACGGGTCCCTCGCGGCGCGTGCAATCGACCTTCGTCAGCGGCCTGAAGACGCTGCCGGTGCGCTACAGGCTACGCGCCGCGTGACGGCGCTTCCGGTTTTCGCCTACCACCCCGATCCGGTGGCGAGCGGCAGCATCAAGCCGTCGGACGCCGCCTGCCGCTGCTGTGGGCAGAAGCGCGGCTACGTCTATGCCGGCGTGCCCTATTGCGAGGAAGAGCTGGAAGACGCGCTGTGCCCGTGGTGCATCGCGGACGGCGCGGCGCACGCGAAATTCGGCGCTGAGTTCACCGACGCAGCCTCGTTCCCGGACGGCATCGCGCAAGCCGTGATCGAGGAGATCGCCTGGCGGACGCCCGGCTTCAGCGGCTGGCAGCAGGAAGAATGGCTGGGCTGCTGCGGCGACGCGGCCGCGTTCCTGGAGCCGGTGGGCTTCGCCGAGATCAAGGCGCGGTATCCGCGCGCCGAAGGCACGCTGATCACCTATATCGTGCAGGCGATGGGCGTCTCCGGCGGCGCGGCGCATCGCCTGTACGAAGCGCTGAAGCGCGACAGCGGCCCAACGGCGTATGTCTTCCAGTGCCGCCATTGCGACAACCAGCCCATGTATATCGACAGCCCGTGAGCACGACGATCCGCATCGCCGTCGCCTTCGCGCTGGCGGACAACGATCAAAAGCCGGTGGCGGGCGAAAGCCTGCGCCTGATCCTCGGCCTCTGCGACCAGGCCGATCCCAGGGCCGGCATCGCCCTCGTTACCGACGAAAAAGGCGAGGCCGCGTTCGCCGCCGATGCCGCGGTCGATCGCCGCTGGATCTGGGAGAATGTCGGCTTCACCGGTCTCAGCGTGCCGCGCCGTGCCGATCATCTCGCCGTGGCGGCCGAGCTGGATCAGGTCTATCCGACGCAGCCGGGCGCGGCGCACTTCGCGGCGCGCTATGCGCTGGATATTTTCCGCACGTCCGAAGGGACCTGCCGCACCACGGGCTTCGGCCGGATTTGCGCCGCCGATGCGCAAGGCCGCTTCACGGTGCCGCTCAATCGCGGCCGCGACCTGGCGATCCCGGGCCGTGTCGAGCGGCTGTCCGGCAGCGGTTACCGGGTAACGGACTTCATGCTCGACCGCGACGACAACGGGAATTGGCGGCTCCGGCTCGCCTTCGCAAAGGCGCCTGCGCCGGTGTACTACGGCGCATGACCGCCATCACGCTGATCGGCCTCGCCGCCGCCTTCTGCACCACCGTCGCGTTCCTGCCGCAGGTCGTCCGGACCTGGCGCACGCGTTCGACCAAGGACCTGTCGCTGCCGATGTTCGCGGTCTTCACACTCGGCATTTTCCTCTGGCTGGTCTATGGCGCGATCATCCGCGACGTGCCGCTGATCGCGGCCAACGGCGTCACCTTCGTGCTATCCGGCACTATCCTCTACTTCAAGCTGCGCCACGGCTGAGGGGCGCCCGGGCAGCGCCTGGCGGGTGTCGACGATCAGGAATACGAGCCAGGACAGCGCCACGGCGCCGGACGCATACCTGCCGAACAGGTGCGGATTGGCGATGGCAAGCACGGTGCCGAGGAAACCGAGCGCGCACAGCGCCGCCGCGGGATAGTTGAGCCGCCCCGACTGGATCAGGATCGTGCCGCCGACCGCGCCGGCAAGGCCCAGCGCCAGCCATTTGAGGCCGGTCGCGAAGGGAAGCACCGCGAGAGAAAATCCGGCCGTGTCGGGCGCGGCCGTGATCTGGAACAGGCAGATGTTCTCGACATAGTCGCCGATCACCGCCAGCGCCGACAGGACGAAGCCGATGAGCGCCGAGCGGTCGTCGCGCGGCACCATGGCGAGGAAGAAGAACAGCAGGAACACGCCATAGGCCGGCACGAAGACCAGGCAATCGATCCAGGTGGTGACGAACAGCTGGTGCGCGAGCGTGGCCCGGCAGGCGCCGGCGCCATCGCCGAAGATCGCCTGCAGATCTCCGACGCTGCGCGCCAGTTCCTCGGCGATCACCGGCGCATAGCCTTTCGCGAGGCTGCCGCAGGCGACCAGGGGCGGCTGGAACAGGCTGTAGAGCGTCAGCAGCACGACGACGATCGCGCCGGCAAGGCTGATGCGATAGGCGAGTTTCGCGGAGATCATGCGCTGTCCCTCTTAACGCGGTCGTTTCATCTCGAACATGGCATCGGCCCTGAGTTCGGCATAGTCGCCCATGCGGCCCAGCCGTGCGATCGGACGCGCCGCCTCGCTGCGGTATACGCCATCGACGATCAGTTCGCGCGCGATGTGCACCGCGACGACCTCGCCGAACACGACCCAGGTCTCGATTTTCGTGCCGTCCGCGGCCAGCAGCTGGACAATCTGCGACACGCGGCACTCGAAATTGACCGGGCTTTCCAGCACCCGGAACGGCGCCACCTTCCGGCTCGGCGCCGGCGTCAGGCCGCCGATCTCGAATTCGTCGACGCCGTGCGGCAGCGTCGCCGACGTCGCGTTCATCGCCTCGGCCAGCGGGCGCGTCGCCAGGTTCCATACGAATTCGCCGGTGGCCTCGGCATTGGCGAGGCTGTCCTTCCGCCCGATGCTGGCGAAGCCGACGATCGGCGGACGGTAATTGAACGCGTTGAAGAAACTGTAGGGCGCGAGGTTGCGCCGGCCCTCGGCGTCGACCGTCGAGACCCAGCCGATGGGCCGCGGCGCGACGATGGCGTTGAGCGGGTCGTGCCTGAGGCCGTGGCCGTTCGACGGCTCGTAGAAATGCGCCCCGGCATCGGCCATGTCAGCCGAACACGCGGCTGAAAATCGTATCGACTTCCCTGGTGTGGTAATCGAGGTCGAACATTGCTTCGAGATCCCTGGCCGGCACTACGCTCGCCACATTGGGATCGGCCTTGAGCAATTCCAGCAGCGTGCCTTCGCCGGCCCAGGCGCGCATGGCGTTGCCCTGCACGAGTTTGTACGCCGCCTCGCGCTCGATCCCCGCCTGCGTCAGCGCCAGAAGCGCGCGCTGGGAATAAATGATGCCGTGCGTCGACTCGAGGTTCTGCTTCATGCGGTCGGCGCGGATCAGCAGCTTCTCGATCACCCCCGCCATGCGCACCAGCGCGAAGTCCAGCGTGATCGTGGCGTCCGGCGCGATGAAGCGCTCGACCGACGAATGCGACATGTCGCGCTCATGCCACAGCGCCACGTTCTCCAGCGCCGGCAGCGCATAGGACCGCACCATGCGCGCCAGTCCGACCACGTTCTCGCTCAGGATCGGGTTGCGCTTGTGCGGCATCGCCGACGAGCCTTTCTGGCCCTCCGCGAAGAACTCCTGCGCCTCCAGGACTTCGGTGCGCTGCAGATGCCGCACTTCGGTCGCCAGCCGCTCCAGCGAACTCGCCACCACCGCGAGCGTGGTGAAATACGCGGCGTGACGGTCGCGCGGAATCACCTGCGTCGACACCGGCTCGACCGTGAGGCCGAGCTTGGCCGCGACATGCGCTTCCACGCGCGGATCGATATTGGCGAACGTCCCCATCGCGCCCGAGATGGCGCAGGTCGCAATCTCCGCGCGCGCCGCGACCAGCCGCGCCCTGTTGCGGGCGAACTCGGCATAAAAGCCCGCGAGCTTCAGCCCGAACGTCGTGGGCTCGCCATGAATGCCGTGCGTGCGCCCGATGGTCGGGGTGTGTTTGTGCTCCAGCGCCCGCGCCTTCAAGGCGGCCAGCAACAGGTCGACATCCGCGATCAGGATGTCCGTCGCCCGCGCCAGCTGCACCGATGTCGTCGTGTCCAGCACGTCCGATGACGTAAGCCCCTGATGCACGAAGCGCGCCGCCGGGCCGATCAGCTCCGCCAGATGCGCGGTGAAGGCGAGTGTCTCGTGCCGCGTTTCCTTCTCGATCTCGACGATGCGGTCGGGATCGATCCTGGCGGCGTTGCCCTTGCGCCAGATCTCGGCGGCGGCGTCCCTGGGGATGACGCCCAGCTCTGCCAGCGCATCGGCGGCATGCGCCTCGATCTCGAAATGGATGCGGTATTTGGTGTCGTCCGACCAGAGCGAAACCATCTCGGCGCGGGCGTAGCGGGGGATCATCGGATGGGACCGGAGCGTTGCTCCGTCTTATAGGTCCGGCCCTCGCGAAAATCCACGCCGCGGCAAGGCCGCTCACAACGTCGCGGGCAGGGCGGCTTCGATCAGTTGGCGAGTTTCCTCGTCCTTGGGATTCCTCAGGATATCGCGCAGGGCGCCCCGCTCCACCACCTTGCGGTCCTTGAAGAACATGGCGTCCTCGGCCAGCACCTGGGCGACGCCGACGTCGGCGGTGATGACCAGGAAGGCCGGCCCCTCCTGGCGGCGGAAATCCTCCAGCAATTCGGTCAGGATCGACTGCGCAAAGGCGTCCAGGCCGCGCAAGGGCTCGTCGATCACGGCGAGGAACGGCGCGCTGACGATGGCGCGCGCCACCTGCAGCCGGCGCTTGTCGAACGGCGACAGCGTCGCGACGGCGCGGCGGCCGTCGTGACTGGCCAGGCCGACACGCTTCAGTGCGGTCTCGCGGTGTCCCGCCACCATGTCGCGCGGCAGGCGCAGATGCGCGCGCAGGGGTTCGTCCACCGTGTCCCACAGCGTCATGCGCGGATCGAGCGCGTCGTCGGCGCCGGTGACGAAGGCGATGCGGCGGCGCAGGCGCGAGGTCATCGGCGCCGACAGGATGCTCATGTCGACTTGGTCGAGCACGACGCGGCCGCCGGCGATGGGGTCGAGGCCGAGCAGGGCGCGCACCAGGGCGCGCCGGCCCGAGCCCTCCTCGCCGATCAGCGCCAGCGAGGCGCCGCGTCTGAGCTCGAAGGAAATGCCGTCACGCAGGCGCGGGCCCTTGTCCCTGGGGCTGCGCAGATCCAGCGCCTGGACCTGCAGCAGCGGCTCGCCGCGCGTCGCGCTGCGCGACGGCGGCGCGTCGGTGAGCTTGGGGATCGCCTTGAACAGGCTGCGCGTATAGGCGTGGCTCTGGCCGCTCGCCAGCCTTTCGAAGGCGCCTTCCTCGATCACCTTGCCCTGGCGCAGCACGATGACCCGGCTCTTCAGATGCGCCGCGGTCTTCAGGCCGCGCGCCGCGTAGAGCAGCGCGAAACCCAGCCGCTTCTGCTCCGCCAGCAGCGCCGCGACGATGGTCTTGATCGCGCGCGGCGTCAGGTCCGCGAAGGCGTGGTCGGCGACGAGCAGGTCCGGCGCCTGCGCGATGGCCGCCGCCAGCAGCGCCCAGCTGAGGTCCATGGCATCCAGCTCGCCCGGCTTGCGGCTCAGCGCGGCGAAGGACGGCGCGCCGGGAAAGCGCCCCAGCGCGATGCGCAATTCCTCGCGCGCGCTGGCCCGCGGACTGCCGTGTCGCCGCGCCACCACGCGCGAAAGCTGCGAGACGATGCTGGCATTGGGATTGAGCGGCGCTTCGGCGGCGCTCGCGAGATAGACCGTGCGACCCGCCGGCCGGACGCGCCTGGCGGGCGGTTGCGCGGGGCCGTCGCCGCTGCGGATCGTTCCCGAAATCTCGTCGCCGCGCTCGGCAAAGCCGCCCAGCACGCGCAGCAACGCGTCCTTGCCGCTGTCGGCATCGCCCAGCACGACCAGCGTCTCGCCGGACGCAAGCTTGAACGACAGCTTGTCGAGTTCGAGCACGCCGCCATGTGCGACGCTGAGTTCGTGGACGTCGACGATCGGGCGCGCCTCGCTCATGCCCGCTCGCCTTCGTCGAGACCGGCCGCCAGCCGCGCGAACAGGATCAGGACGGTCAGCGCCAGCGCCGGGAACGCCGCCGTCCACCAGGCATGCAGGAAATAGAGTTTGGAGGCGGCGATCATCAGGCCCAGGTCGCGATGCGGCGGCACCGCGCCGAAGCCGAGGAAGCTCACCGTCGACAGGACGATCGAAACTGCCGCCAGGGCGCGCGCCGCGCTCGACAGGATCGAGTCGCTGAACTCGTAGACGAGATCGCGGCGCAGCAGCGTGGCGGCGGAGATGCCGGTGGCACGGGCATATTCCGAATGCGTGGCGCGCTCCTGCTCGCGGGCGCGCTCGAAGGCCCGCACGAAGGCGAACGGCGCCGCTGAGAGGCCGGCCGCCACCCCGGCCCAGCCGCGCGCCGTCAGGCCGATGAACAGCACCGCCAGCAGCAGCGCCGGCAGCGACGCCAGGATGCCGCCGATGCCGCGAAGCGCCTCGGCCAGCGGCCGCGGTAGCCGCGCCGCGACGAAACCGAACAGGGCGCCGGCGACGAGGGTGACGAGCGTCGCGGGCAGCGCGGCGCGCACCGTGGCGCTGAGGCCGTGCAGCGTCTCGCTCAGCATGTCGCGTCCCAGCATGTCGCTGCCGAAGCGCAGTGCCGCCGACGGCGCCGCCAGCAGCGGGCCGATGCCGGTCGCATCGGCCGGCGCGCTGGCGAGGAAATCCGACAGGCTCACCGCCACCGCGATCAGCCCCAGCCCGATCCAGCCCACGACGCGCAGGATCGCGTGCAGCGACCGCGTGCTGGGTCGCAGCGACACGGAGGCGCGCGTCATTGCCGTACTCCGGGATCGGCCAGCGGCCGCGCGGCGCAGCGCCCGATGAAATCGGCGACCAGCGTCAGCCCCGCGAAACTCAGCAGGATCGGCGCCACGATGGCCCAGTCGTGCAGCGCCACCGACTTCACGAACAGGTCGGCGGCGCCGGCATAGTTGAACACCCATTCCGCCACCGCCGCCGCCGACAGCAGCGCCAGCATGACCTCGCCGAGTCCCGACAGCAGGCCGCCCAGGATTCGCGGCACGCCATAGACGGTCTCGATCTCCCAGACCGGCAGTCCCATCCGGTGCAGCTGCGTCCGCCAGGGCTGCGCGGTGCCGGCCGCACCGCCCCGGCGCAGCGCGAGTTGCGCCGCCGCGGCGCCGGCGAGCCCGACCGTCAGGACCGGCAGCAACGCGATCTCGAAGGCCCTGACGGTGCGCGGCAGCAGGACGAGACCCGAAGTGATGCCGTTGTCGAGCGGCACGGGCCAATGCAGCAGGTTCGCCGCGACATAGGCGAGCGCCAGCCCGGCGCAGAAGATCGGCGCCGCCGAGACGATCTGGATCAGCGGCGCCGCGGCGCGCCGCGCCGGCCCGGCGCCGAACAGAAAGCCGACCGGAATGCCGACGATCAGCGCCACCGCGAAGCCTTCCGCGACCAGCCCCAGCGTCAGCGGCAGATGGGCGCCGAGCTCGTCCAGCGCGGCGCCGCCGCTGATCGAGCTGCGGCCGAAATCCAGGTGCACGAAAGCGTCCAGCGTCCGGCCCCAGGCGACGAGAAACGACCAGGTGCCGTCGCCGGCATGGGGTGCCGCCAGCGCCGAGATCGCCGCCGCCAGCAGCGCTGCGCCCAGCAGGCTGAGACCCGTTCTTGCGGCCTCCCGGACAACGAAACGCAGCATGGAAGTCCCCGATTCCGACGCACTATATCAGCGTTGGCGGGGCAGGGTGGAAGCGAATGCTTAAAGCGGCGCTAATGCCTTCAGGTCGGCACCGGGCAGCTTGTCGACACCGGGATGGTGCTGTGCACCGGCGGGTCGGGGTAGTATTGCGTCGTCCGCTGAACGTAGCGCGCCTGGTCTGCTCCGGAGACCAGCTTGATGATCTCGAGCGATTCGTCGAGCCCCGACGAAATGCCGCCGCCGGTGATCCGGTTGCGATCGATGACGAAGCGCGGATGGCCGGGCGCGACCATGATCTGGGGATAGCGCGCGAAACAGGGCAGGAACGCCCAGTGCGTCGTCGCCTCGAAACCGTCCAGCAGCCCGGTCTGCGCCAGGATAAGCGCGCCGTTGCAGACCGAGGCAAGGTAACGCACGGTCTCGGCCTGGGTCTTGAGGAAGCTCTGCATCGCCGTGCTTTGCTGCATGGCCGCGATGGCGTCGGGGCTGCCGCCCGGCAGCCAGAAGAAGGCGTTGTCGTTGCCGGCGTCGGCATAGGTCGCGTCAACCGTGATCTTGACGCCTCCGCTGCAGGTGACGGTGCCCTTGCGCTCCGCCACCATGCGTATGCTGTAACCGGCCCAGCGGAAGAATTCGTACGGACCTGCGACGTCGAGCAGGTCGCAGCCGTCATAGACCGGCATCACGGCATTGATCATGAGGATCCCCTTTTCCGTTTGGTGTTCCGTTCCGTCTCAAGCGAACGCAACGCAATGCGCGCAAAAGGTACGCTCAAAGAAGCCCCAGGGCCTTGAAACTCGCATGCCCGATGCGGCCGACCACCAGGTGGTCGTGCACCGCGATCTTCAGCGCCTTGGCGGCGGCGCTGACCTCGCGCGTCATATCGATGTCGGCGCGGCTCGGCGTCGGGTCGCCGCTGGGATGGTTGTGCACCAGGATGAGGGCACTGGCGCCGAGCTCGAGCGCCCGCTTGACGATCTCGCGCGGATAGACCGGCGCGTGATCGATCGTGCCGCGCGTCTGCACCTCGTCGGCGATCAGGATGTTCTTGCGGTCGAGGAACAGGACGCGGAATTCCTCGTGCGGGCTGCGCGCCATGGCCGCCGTGCAGTAGTCGATCAGCGCCGCCCAGGAGCTGAGCGCCGGCTTGCCCAGCATCTTGGAACGCGACAGGCGCAGCGCGGCGGCTTCGACGATCTTGAGTTGCGTCACCACCGCTTCGCCGATGCCGTCCACTTCCAGCAGACGCGCGCGCGGCGCCGCGATGACCTCCGCGAAGCCGCCGAACCGCGCGATCAACGCCTTGGCCAGCGGCTTGACGTCGCGCCGCGGGATGGCCGCGAACAGCACCAGCTCCATCATCTCGTAATCGGGCATGGCGCCGGCGCCGCCTTCGAGGAAGCGCAGCCGCAGGCGCTCGCGATGGCCAAGCTGATGCTCCGGGGTCCGGCTCGTATTCTGCTGCGCGGGCGCGAACAGCCGGCCCATGTCGGCCAGCGCCGGTCCGGCGCCGCCCGTCTCAGGCGTAGGGAGGCTTGTCCCAGCCCTTGGGCGAGCGGGTGAAGATTTCGACGCCATCTTCGGTGACACCCACGGAATGCTCGAATTGGGCGGAAAGCGAACGGTCGCGAGTCACGGCCGTCCAGCCGTCATTGAGGACTTTTACGCCATAGCCGCCGAGATTGATCATCGGTTCGACGGTGAAGAACATGCCGGGCTTGAGGCCGATGCCGTGACCCGGCTTGCCATAATGCACGATGTTGGGAAGTGCATGGAAGATGCGCCCGAGCCCATGGCCGCAGAAATCGCGCACCACGGCGCAGCGCTCCTGCCCTTCGGCGAAGCTCTGGATGGCATGGCCGATGTCGCCGGTGGTGTTGCCGGGCCTGACGACGGCGATGCCCCGCATCATCGCGTCATAGGTGATGTCGACCAGCCGCTTGGCCTTCAGCTTGACGTCGCCCACCAGGTACATGCGGCTGGTGTCGCCGTGCCAGCCGTCGACGATCACCGTGACGTCGATGTTGACGATGTCGCCGTCGCGCAGCGGCTTGTCGTTCGGGATGCCGTGACAGACGACGTGGTTGATCGAGGTGCAGGTGGTGTGGCGGTAGCCGCGATAGCCCAGGCACGCCGGCACGCCGCCATGGGCGACGACGTAGTCGTAGGCAAGCTTGTCGAGATATTCGGTGGTGACGCCCGGCTTCACCTCGGGCACCAGGAGGTCCAGCACCTCCGCCGCCAGCCGCCCGGCGCGGCGCATGCCGTCCAAGTCGGCCGGATTGTGCAGCGTCACCGCGAAATGGGCGCGGCGGGTGGCCTCGAAATTGTCGGCATCGGGCATGAAGGACTGCATCGGCGGCTCTCGGCTGGGCGTCTGGCGGCTTGATGTAGGGTCTGAGCCCGTGTTTTCTAGGCCTTAGGAACTTTCCCAAGTCTTACACCGGCCCGCCCCAATGAGCCAGACCGCGCCCGTCACCGCCGCCATCCTCGTGATCGGGGACGAAATACTGTCGGGCCGCACCCAGGACACCAACACGGCCTATATCGCGCGGTTCCTCGGCGCGCTGGGCATCGACCTGCGCGAGGCCCGCGTGGTGCCCGACCTCCAGGCCGAGATCGTCGCCGGCCTGAATGCGCTGCGGGCCCGCTACACCTATGTCTTCACCACTGGCGGCATCGGCCCGACGCATGACGACATCACCTTCGAGGCGGTGGCGGCCGCGTTCGGCGTCGGTTGCTACCACCATCCCGAAGCGATGGCCGCCATGGCGGCGCGTTACAAGCCCGGCGAATTCAACGAGGCGCGCCAGCGCATGGCCTATATCCCCGTCGGCGCGGAACTGGTGCGCAACAGCGTCTCCACCGCGCCCGGCGTGCACATCGGCAACGTCTTCGTGATGGCCGGCGTGCCGATGATCATGCGCGCCATGCTGGACGCGATCGAGCCGCTCCTGCAGCGCGGCGCCGTCGTGCATGCCGCGACCGTCCAGGCCAGAGTTCCCGAGGGCCGAATCGCCGAAGGTCTTGCGAAAATCCAGCGCGACCATAAAGACGTCGCAATCGGCAGCTATCCTTATTACCGCGAAGATGGTGCCGGTGTTCAGCTTGTCGCACGTGGGCGCGACGCGGCGGATGTCGAGACCGCGGCCCTGGAAATAGAGGCCCTGCTTCGCGACCTGGGTGCAGAAGGCACGCGGGTTACCGCCTGAGACCCTTTTTGAGGGATTCGGGCTCGGTTGGCAGACATTAAGCATGACAAGGCGCGTCGCCTTGTGTAACGGTTTGTCTCAGAACGAGGCGTGCCGCACGGACGGCACCCCTGCTGGGGTGGAAACTAAGAAGAGATGGGCTTCGGCCCGACGAAAGGACTGGGCCCGCGCGAGGGCTCGCGACGCTGTTTGGACCTGGGAGTAGCACCAAAAATGACGATGAAACGCGTTCTGGGGGCAGCGGCAGGCGGTATCATGGTGGCGGTGGCCGGTGTGGCCCTGGCGGCCAATTTCACCTCGTCCAAGCAGACCGATTTCTTCGCCGCCGGACGGCATCAATTCTACGTCTGGTGCGCGGGCGGCACCGATTTCATGGCGATGCAGAGTGGCGCCAGCGCCGCCGACGCCCAGATGAAGCTCTACAACGACGAAAAGCGCGCCGGGAAGACCAATTGCTGGCCGGTCTGGCAAGGCCGGGTCTCGGGCTGAATTTCCCCTCATGGATTGCGCGAATGGCGGCCGAAAGGCCGCCGTTTTTGTTGGCGGCCGGCGAGACATCTTGACTTGGGCCATGTCGCGGTAAGTATGCGCGCTACCGACCGACATGGAGACGCGCACGTGAAATACGGAATCGACTATCGCTTCCTGCCCAAGGGTGGGGCCTCGCCGGTGGACAATACCCAGCCGGTGGATGTCGAGGTCGACCACGACCAGTTCGCGCTGATCCCCAATGTCGGCGACTATGTCGACATTCCGGGCGACGACCCGGGCATGCGCAACGTGCCGCTCAAGGGCAAGGTCCGCTCGCGCCTGTTCAAGTATGTGATGAACTATTGCTACATCACCATCGTGGTCGAAGAGACCGACGAGGACTGGGCCAAGATCCGTCCCAAGCACGCCAACAACTGATCCGGGGCCGCGGGATCGTCCCGGGCGCGCAAGCGACCCGGGCCTCCTAGAGCTTCAGCGCTTTCGCTTCGGCGTCGAGCGCCGCGACCTGATCGGGCTGGCCGGCGAGCGCCTTGCGCGCGGCGGCCAGCGCGCTTTGCGCTTTGGCTTTGTCGCCGAGCACGGCATAGGCGCGGATCAGGCGCTGCCAGCCCGGGGCGTCGTCGGGGTTCGCCGCCAGCCGCGCCGCGAGGCCCGCGACCATCGCTGCGATGTCGGGAGCGCTGCCGCCGCTGCGCGCGGTGAGCGCCGCAATGCGATCGACCAGGTCGGCATGCAATGGCGAATTGGCCGGCGTGTCGGCCATCAGGCTGTTCCAGTAATCGAGGGCCTGCGCCGAATTGCCCCGCGCCGCCGCGGCCAGGCCGAGGAAATAGCGCGCCGCCATGTCCTTGGGATCGATGGCGAGCGCCTGCGTGAAGGCCGCCTCCGCGTCGGGCGTCACCGCGCCGGCCGTCGCCTGCGTCAGCGCCTCGCCATAGGCCGAATAGAGGAAGGAAAATTGCTGGCCGTGCCCGCGTGCCGCGGCGATGGCGCGGTCGAACGCCTTGGCCGCGTCCTCGGGGTCGCGAACCGACAGATAGGCCTGGCCGAGCAGGACCCAGCGGCGCGGATCCTCCGGATGCTCGCGGACGGCGACGCCCAGCCTGCCGATGAGGGCATTGATGTCGCGGGCCTTGTCGCCCTGAAGCGTGCGCACGGCGAGTGCCGGATGGCCGAGGTCGACATAGAGCCCGCCGCCGATGCCCAGCACGAACAGCGCCGCTGCCGCGGCCAGCACAAAGCGGCCGCGCCCCGTCTGCCGCGCCACGATCGGCCAAGCGACGAAGCCGCAGGCGAGCGCCGCGACGGCGGCAAGGATCAGGATAGCCAGGACGATCATGCCGCAGGCGTTAGCATGGCCCGGGCCCGCGGCCAAAACCGGCGCGGCGCTCAGATCCGGATGTCGCCGAGGCCCGCGAGCGGTTGAACCAGGCGGTCTTCCTCGAAGGTGTCCATCGCGGCATCGTGCCGGGCGAGGGCGCCGAAGTTCAATCCCGTCAACTGCGCGATCTTCGCGAGCTTGACCTGGAACGCCTGCGCCGCGTCGTCCGACAAGGGCCTCAACCGGTCCATTTCCTCGGCGGGCAGGTCGGCCGCCAGAAGGTTGGCCTGGCTCAGCACGAAGCCGGCGGCCGCCAGCGTGTCGTCCTTGGCGAACACGGCAATCTTGAAGAACTGCCTGGGAATCTTCACGCCCGAAGCCGCCTCGTCGTCGGCGCGGAACACCGGTCCGTTGATCACGGTGGCCCTGCGCTTGTCGTTCTCGGCGTGGAACAGCACATAGTCCTCGATGCCGGCCCACAGGTCGTGGCTCTCGTTGAACGTGACGTGCTGCGGCGAGCAGTTGGTGAAGTGGAACGTGTCGTCGCCGTTGCGTTTTGCCAGCGCCGGCGTCGGGCCCCAGGTCGCATCGAGGCGGCGCACCAGGTGACCGCGGTCGAAGACGCGCTGCCTGGCGTTCTTTTTCGACTTCACGGCTTTATAGAACGCGTCGGGGATCTGGTATTTCTTGTCGATGCGCGTGTCGGCATACCAGCGGTCGCCTTCGCGCTTGCCGACGTCGCGGCGCTGCGGCGCATCGATGTTGACCATCGAGTAGAAGGCGATTTTGCGCTCGCCGTTCAGCACCAGGCTGTAATTGTAGTAGTCGAGCACCGAAGGCTGCCGCGCATCCGGCACCTTGACCGCCTTGGCCTTGAGCGCGGCTGACAAGGTCGGCAGCGCCACCGCGAGGCCGCCGGTGCCGAGGAAAGCCTCGTCATAGCCTTTGCGCGCCGCATAGTTGGTCTGGTCGATCACGACCTTCTCGACGCCGGGCGCCTCGTCCGCCGGTGCGCCAGGCGCATACAGCGTGCTCTGCGGTCCCGCTTCGGCCTTCTGTGGCACGGCGGCGGGTTGTCCGCCGAGCTGGATCGACACCGGCACGGTCAGGAGCAACGTGCGACCGGCGATGCCGCCGGACGTAGCCGCTTCGCTCTCCTGCGGCACCGGCACCGCCGCGCCGCCGGCGCGCGAGACTTCGAGCACCTTGGCCGCGACCGCGTCGGCCGCGTTGTTGGCCTGCAGATAGTCCACGATTCTGCTGATGCGGATGCCCTCATTGGCGATCCACTTGACCTTGTCCTCGCCCATCGTCTCGTCCCAGACCTTGCCGTCGAGCGTCAGCGTCTCGCCCTTGGCATTGGTGGCGGGGACGCCGCTGTGATGCAGCGCCACCACTTCCCAGAAACCGTTGAACACCGGCGAGCCCGACGAGCCGGCGGTGGTGTCGGTCTGGTACCACACGGTGTTGTCGAGATATTTGATCAGCTTGTTCTCGCGCACGCAGACCTGTTTGCGCTCGCCGCCGGGGTGCTGGATGATGGTCAGATATTCGCCCTCGAACGCCTTGCCGGGCCGCGGCCGCAGCGGCAGGTAGCCCAACGCCTCGATGCCGCGTGTCCCATCCTGCGAACGCGGCGCCACCGTGACGATGGAAAAATCCAGATCCTTGTCGGTGACGAACGATCCCGCCGCCGCGTTCAGCGCGAAATAGACCGGTACCATGTCGTGGCCGTCGACGTCGTACTCATAGTCGAATTCGGCGACGGCATAACTGGCATCGACGTCGGACGAAAGGACGTGGTTGTTGGTGATCAGGACACCGGGGGCGATGAGGAAGCCGGTGCCGTAGCCGACGAGCTGGCCGGCGGAATTGTTCAAATTCACCCGGCACACCGAATGCGACGCGCGAATGCCCAGCGCCAGATAATTGACGCCGGTCAGGTCGTTGCCCGCGATGATGCGCTCCAGCGCATCGGCGGCGACTTGCGGGTTGTTGGTGCTGGCCAGGAGTTGGCGATACATTTCGCGGCGGGCGGCTTTGTCGATGACCTTGCCGCGCGGGCCGTCCTTGGTGATCTTGCTGCTCTTGGCTTCCTTGGCGATGCCGCCGGTGCGAAAGCGCTTTTTGGCGGCGGCAACGACGTCCGTATCCTGCAGCAGCATGGCTGGCCCCCTTTTGATCGCTTGATGATTTACGCGTACGCCACGCACACGCTGTGTGCCGGCCGCGGTCGTCGAAACCGAAGCGGGCCTGCCACGCCGGCCGCCGACGCTAGCGCGTAAATCGCCGCCGGTTCAATCGCTCACGCAACGCCAAGGCGTTCGCGTTTTGCGGCGGCGGACGTCAGGCGCCCGGCGGCGGTTTGCGCCGGAACTTGCCCTTGGCCAAAGCCACGATCATGCCGCGGATGGTGCGCACCTCCTGGTCGGTCAGGTCGGCGCGATTGAGTAGCGCGCGCATATGACGGATCATCGGCGTCTCCTTGCTCGGCGGATAGAGAAAGCCGGAGGCAAGGAGTTCGTTCTCCAGATGCTCGAAGAGCTGGAACATCTCCTCGCGCGTGGCTTTCTTCGCGATGGGGCCGTGATCGATGCGCGAGACCGGCGTTGCGTCGGCGGCGCGGAACCATTCGTAGCAGAGCAGCATCACCGACTGGCCGAGATTGAGCGAGGAGAATTCCGCCGTCGGGATCGTCACCACCGCGGTCGCCAGCGAGACCTCGTCATTGTCGAGGCCCGAGCGTTCGTTGCCGAACAGCAGGCCGCAGCGCATGCCCTTCGCCGCCGCCGCCCGCAACTGCCGCGCCGCTTCCGGCGGCGTCACCACCGGCTTGGCGACGCCGCGCTCGCGCGCCGTGGCGGCGAACACCAGCTGCAGGTCGCCCAAAGCCGCCGGCGCGGTATCGTAGAGCCGCACGGCCTCCAGCAGGTCCGCGGCGCCCGCCGCCATGTGGACCGCCTTCTGGTTCGGCCAGCCGTCGCGCGGGGCGACGAGGCGCAGATCCGTGAGCCCGAAATTCTTCATCGCCCGCGCCGCGGCGCCGATGTTCTCGCCGAGCTGGGGGCGGGACAGGATGATGACGGGCGCGGTCATGGCTTGGGTATGGCGATCATCTTGCCGGTCGCGCGCACGCGCGCCTTGCCGGTTCTGGGGAAGACGGCGATGTCGTCCGGCTTGTTGTCGCCGATGGTCATGAACAGGCAGTTCTCCCTGGTATGATTGAAGAGATGATGGCCAGCCGGTTGTCCGGCGGGAAAGCAGCAGAAATCGCGCGCCTTCATCACATATTTTTCGCCGCCCAGGAAAAGCGTGGCGCTGCCTTTGAGGATGAATACGTGTTCCTCATCGGCTGTGTGGTAGTGGAATTTGTTCGAGTACTGCCCCGGCTTCAGCACATCGATGCCGACGCCCACCTGCGAGCCGCCACCATAACGGCCCAGGGTCTTGAAGATCGTCGAGCCGGGCAGTTTCTGCCACGGCACGTCGTCGATGCCGAACGGCGCGAAGGCGCCTTCGCGATTCTTCGCCGCCCTCGAATCCGCCGCCTTTTTCGCCATGCCGGGCTCCTGCGCTGGGCGCTTTGACGGGCCAATCCCGCCCCGCTATACCCCGCGCCAGCAGCACTTTCGAGGCCCCCATGGACAAGATCAAAGTCGCCAACCCGGTCGTCGAGCTCGACGGCGACGAGATGACCCGCATCATCTGGGACCTCATCAAGAAGAAGCTGATCCTGCCCTATCTGGACGTGAAGCTGGAATATTACGACCTCGGCATCGAGCATCGCGACGCCACCGAGGACAAGGTCACGGTCGACGCGGCGCACGCCATCGCCAAGCATGGCGTCGGCGTCAAATGCGCCACCATCACGCCGGACGAGCAGCGCGTCGAGGAATTCAAGCTCAAGAAGATGTGGAAGTCGCCCAACGGCACGATTCGCAACATCTTAGGGGGCGTCATCTTCCGCGAGCCGATTATCTGCAGGAACGTGCCGCGCCTGGTGCCGGGCTGGACCCAGCCCATCGTGGTCGGCCGCCACGCCTTCGGCGACCAGTACAAGGCCACCGATTTCCGCTTCCCCGGCAAGGGCACGCTGAGCATCAAGTTCGTCGGCGAGGACGGCAAGGTCATCGAGCACGAAGTGTTCCAGGCGCCCGGCGCCGGCGTCGCCATGGCGATGTACAATCTCGACGAGTCGATCCGCGATTTCGCCCGCGCCTCGATGAATTATGGCCTGGCGCGCAAATATCCGGTCTACCTCTCGACCAAGAACACCATCCTCAAGGCTTATGACGGCCGCTTCAAGGACATCTTCCAGGAGGTCTTCGACAAGGAGTTCGCGGCGAAGTTCAAGGCGCTGAACATCGTCTACGAGCACCGCCTGATCGACGACATGGTCGCGTCGGCGCTCAAATGGAGCGGCGGTTATGTCTGGGCCTGCAAGAACTACGACGGCGACGTGCAGTCCGACACCGTGGCGCAGGGCTTCGGCAGCCTCGGCCTGATGACATCCGTGCTGCTGTCGCCCGACGGCAAGACGGTCGAAGCCGAGGCCGCGCACGGCACCGTGACGCGCCATTACCGCGAGCACCAGAAGGGCAAGGCGACCTCGACAAATTCCATCGCCTCGATCTTCGCCTGGACGCGGGGCCTCGCCCACCGCGCCAAGCTCGACGGCAACGCCGCGCTCGACAGATTCTCGCACACGCTGGAGAAGGTCTGCGTCGACACGGTCGAGCAGGGCTTCATGACCAAGGACCTGGCGCTGCTGGTCGGTCCCGAGCAGAAATGGCTCACCACCGAAGGCTTCCTCGACAAGGTCGATGAGAACCTGAAGAAGGCGATGGCGTAGGCGCGGGATTCGCGCGACGGCCGTGGATTTTCGAAGGGCAGAAAGCTGGAAATGCTCAGACAGTTTGGGAAGTTTGGAACGAAAAAATTGCGCATGCATCGCGGTCAAGAAACTCTTCCTGCCGCTCCTCAAGCCAAAGACGAAATGCGGGTGACTGTAATTTCCACTGCTTCGGAATTGCGTGCAGAACAGGCGCAAAGTGAAAAACAGCGCCTCCTGGAGAAGCGCCGAGCCAACAGCCGGAAGGCCGAAGCTAAACGCCACAGGCTGGTGCAGGGCAAGGCCGGCAAAAAGTAGAACTGACCCGTTACCCGAACTTGTCAGCAGTCCCTATGCGTAGCCCGCATATCCCACTTGCTGTATTGTTCTTGATTTGTTCCAAATCCTCCCATAGCTTTCCCGGCCAAATACGGAGTGGGACAAATGATCGGCTATGTGACCATCGGCGCGAAGGACAGCGAGGCGTCGGGCAAATTCTATGACGCGGTGCTGGGTGCCTGCGGCTGCGACCGAAAATTCGCCGATGGCGGCTGGATCGGCTATGGCGCCAAGGGGCGGGACGAGCACGACGTCTTCGTCTGCCCGCCCTTCAACAAGGAAGCGGCGAGCTTCGGCAACGGCATGATGATCGCCTTCAAGGCGCCCTCGCGCGAAGCCGTCGATGCGGCCTATCGCTTGGGCCTCGCCCAGGGCGGCAGCGATGAGGGCGCGCCCGGTTTCCGTCCGCCCGAGAAACAGAGCTGGTACGGCGCCTATCTGCGCGATCCCACCGGCAACAAGATCGCGGTATTTTTCACCCCGTGAGGGCTTGGAGACGCGCCGCGCGCCGTCACGCGACCGGCGCGAGCGCTTTGACCCGGTCGGTGATGGCGGCCAGCGCCGCGTCGGCCTTGCTACCGTCGGGGCCGCCGGCCTGGGCCATGTCGGGCCGCCCGCCGCCGCCCTTTCCGCCCAGCGCCTCGGCGCCGAGCTTGACGAGATCGACGGCACTGATGCGCTGGGTGAGATCCTCGGTCACGCCGACCACCAGCGAGGCCTTGCCGTCCGCCACCGCCACGAAGGCGGCGATGCCCGAGCCGAGCTGCGCCTTGGCGCCGTCGACCAGCGATTTGAGATCCTTGGCCGCGACACCTTCGACGACGCGGAAATCGGTCTTGATGCCGCCCACCGTCGCGGCAGGGGTCTCCGTGCCGGAGGTCCGCGCCGCCGCGCCGCCGCCGAGCGCCAATTGCTTGCGCGCATCGACCAGTTCGCGCTCGAGCCGCCGCCGCTCTTCGGAGAGCTGCGTCACTCGTGCCGGCAGGTCGGCTGCGCTGGTCTTCAGCGCCGCCGCCGCCTCGCGCGCGAGGCCGGCCTGGCCGGAGAGATAGCGCCTTGCGCCTTCGCTGGTCAGCGCATCGATGCGCCGCACGCCAGCCGCCACCGCACTCTCCGACAGGATCGTGAACAGGCCGATGTCGCCGAGCCGCTGCACATGCGTGCCGCCGCACAGCTCGACGGAATAGGATTTCTCGGCCTCGGGGTCGCTGCCCATGGTCAGGACGCGCACCTCGTCGCCGTATTTCTCGCCGAACAGCGCCTCGGCGCCGGCCTCGATCGCCGCATCCGTCGCCATTAGGCGCGTCGCGACGTCCGAATTCTGCCGGATGACGTCGTTGACCATCTGTTCGACGCGGTCGAGCTCGCCCGGCGTCACGGGTTTGGGATGGCTGAAGTCGAAGCGCAGCCGGTCGGGCGCGACCAGAGAACCCTTCTGCTGGACATGGCCGCCGAGCACGCGCTTCAGGGCGGCATGCAGCAGGTGCGTCGCCGAATGATTGGCGCGGGTGGCGCGGCGGCGTTCACGGTCGACCTTGAGATCGACCGTCTCGCCCACTTTCAGCACGCCCCTGGTCACCTTGACGACGTGGACGTGCAGGCTGCCGAGCTTTTTCTCGGTGTCGGTGACGAGGCCTTCGCCGCCGGCCGAGCGGATGGTGCCCTGGTCGCCGACCTGGCCGCCGGACTCGGCGTAGAACGGCGTCTGGTTGGTCAGCAGCAGCACCGTCTCGCCGGCCGCGGCCGAGGTCGCGCGCACGCCGTCCTTGAGGATGGCCAGGATGTTGCCCTCGGCGTCCTCGGTGTCGTAGCCGAGGAATTCGCTGGAGCCGAATTCGTCGCGCAGCTCGAACCACCGGGCATCGTCGGCGGTCTCGCCCGAGCCCGCCCAGGCCTTGCGCGCCTCGGCCTTCTGCCGGGCCATGGCGGCGTCGAAGCCGTCGGTCTCGACGCCGATGCCCTTGGCCTTGAGGGCGTCCTGCGTCAGGTCGAGCGGGAAGCCATAGGTGTCGTAGAGCTTGAACGCGACCTCGCCGGCAAGCCTGTCGCCCTTGCGCAAGCCGCCGCTGGCGTCGTCGAGCAGCTTGAGGCCGCGCGCTAGCGTGTCGCGAAAGCGGATTTCCTCCAGCCGCAGCGTCTCGGCGACCAGGCCCTCGGCGCGCCTGAGTTCGGGATAGGCACCGCCCATCTCGGCAACCAGGGCCGGCACCAGCCGGTGCATCAGAGGATCCTTCGCGCCGATCAAATGGGCGTGGCGCATGGCGCGGCGCATGATGCGGCGCAAGACATAGCCGCGGCCTTCGTTCGACGGCAGCACGCCGTCGGCGATCAGGAAGGAGGTCGCGCGCAGGTGATCGGCGATGATGCGATGGCTGAACACCGCCTCGCCCTCGGAGCGGGCGCCGGACAACTCGACCGATGCCGCGATGAGATGGCGGAACAGGTCGACCTCGTAATTGCTGGTGACGCCCTGCAGCAGGGCGGTGATGCGCTCCAGCCCCATGCCGGTGTCGATCGACGGCCTGGGCAGGTCGATGCGCGTGTCCGCGTCCACCTGTTCGAACTGCATGAAGACGAGGTTCCAGAATTCCAGGAAGCGGTCGCCGTCCTCTTCGGCGCTGCCCGGCGGGCCGCCGGCGACGCCCTCACCCTGGTCGTAGAAGATTTCGGAGCAGAAACCGCACGGCCCCAAAGGCCCCATCGCCCACAGATTGTCCGCATGTCCGACGATGCGGTCGTCCGAGATGCCGGCGATCTTCTTCCACAACCCGCGCGCGATCTCGTCGGTGGGATAGACCGTCACCCACAATTTGTCCTTGGGCAGCGCCAGCGTCTTGCTGAGATAGTCCCAGGCATGGGCGATCGCCTCTTCCTTGAAATAATCGCCGAACGAGAAATTGCCCAGCATCTCGAAGAAGGTGTGGTGCCGCTGGGTGTAGCCGACATTGTCGAGGTCGTTGTGCTTGCCGCCGGCGCGGACGCATTTCTGCACCGAGGTGGCGCGCTTGTAGGGGCGCTTCTCGGCGCCGGTGAAGACGTTCTTGAACTGGACCATGCCGGCGTTGGTGAACATCAGCGTCGGATCGTTGCGCGGCACCAGCGGCGACGACGCCACCACCGAATGCTGGCGGTCGCGGAAGAAATCCAGGAACGAAGTGCGGACGTCGGAAAGGCTTGTCATGGGCCGGTTTTAGCCTTCGCCGGGCGCGGTTGTCATCCTTGCCCGCGGAATGGCGGCCGCGCGGGTCCGTAAGGGGCGTCTGCGGTGCCCGCCGCAGGATGACGCCGCCGGCGCGGGGATCGCCGTCGTGCCGCGGCGCGAGCCCGAAACACGCATGACCGCCCGAAGCACATAAACGAAGGGGCGCCCCGTGGCGGGGGCGCCCCTTCGCCGGAGTCGTCCCTCAGGCGAATAAGGAACGAACGGTGCCGGGACGGCGGCTATTCCTCTTCGCCGTCCTCATCTTCGTCCTTGTCCTTGGCCGCGCCGCCGAGCGCCAGGCTCTGGGCCAGCAGCCCGGCATTGCCGCGGATCGCCGCCTCGATCGTGTCGGCGACGTCGGGATTGGCCTTGAGGAAGGTCTTGGCCGCCTCGCGGCCCTGGCCGATGCGATTTCCGTCATGCGAGAACCAGGAGCCGGATTTCTCCACCACGCCCGCCTTGACGCCGAGGTCGAGCAGTTCGCCGGTCTTGGAGATGCCCTGGCCGTACATGATGTCGAACTCGACCTGCTTGAAGGGCGGGGCGACCTTGTTCTTGACCACCTTGACGCGGGTCTGATTGCCGATCACCTCGTCATGGTCCTTGATCGCGCCGATGCGGCGGATGTCGAGCCGCACGCTGGCGTAGAATTTCAGCGCATTGCCGCCGGTCGTGGTCTCCGGATTGCCGAACATGACGCCGATCTTCATGCGGATCTGGTTGATGAACAGCACGATGGTGTTGGATTTGGAGATCGAGGCGGTGAGCTTGCGCAGCGCCTGGCTCATCAGCCGCGCCTGCAGGCCGGGCAGCGAATCGCCCATCTCGCCCTCGAGCTCGGCCTTGGGCGTCAGCGCCGCGACCGAATCGATGACCACGATGTCGACGCCGCCCGAACGCACCAGCGTGTCGGTGATCTCCAGCGCCTGCTCGCCGGTGTCCGGCTGCGAGATCAGCATCTCGTCGATGTCGACGCCCAGCTTCTTGGCGTAGCCCGGGTCCATCGCATGTTCGGCGTCGATATAGGCGGCGATGCCGCCCTTCTTCTGGATCTCGGCGACCACATGCAGCGCCAGCGTCGTCTTGCCCGAGCTTTCCGGGCCATAGACCTCGATGACGCGGCCGCGCGGCAGCCCGCCGATGCCCAGCGCGATGTCGAGGCCGAGCGAGCCGGTCGAGACCGCGTCGGTGGCGACGCCGAGATCGCGCGCCCCCATCTTCATGACGGAGCCTTTGCCGAACGCCCGGTCGATCTGGCTCAGCGCCGCGTCGAGCGCGCGCTTGCGATCGGAATTCTCTTTTTCTTCCTTCGCCACTACCCGCAAAGCCGCCTGTGACATGAGATCCGTCTCCTTATTTCAGAGCGGCACGGAAAACCCAAGCCGCCGCCACGAGGGGTACAAAGTACACGCTTTGTTCTCGTTTGCAAGATACTGGTTAAAGCGATGTTTTCACTGAAATATACCACATCTTGTTCGCAGACTGTTCTGACCTCGGAACAAAGGGCGATGATGGAATCGAGTACGCAGAATCGAGTTGGGCGTTAGAGCAATAAAATTTCAAGCCGAGGCGATTCGGTCCTGGAAAAGCAAGAAAATTGCGCCAAGCCAAGAGGTCAGAAACTGCGCGCGAAATCGCCAATTTTCTGATTGACCGCTACGACGAACTCCCAAGGGAAGCCGAGGCGGTCGCAGAAAATATCATTTCCGCAATAGCCCCAATTTTTCAGCACGGCGGCGCTCGTAAAAAATTGTCGTCGGCAAGTGGACAGCCTCCTGCGTCAAAATTTGGAAGCGGTGGCAAAGCACCATGATTTCGGCCGACGAATAGAGATACGTCGGCCGAAGCAAAGGACGCTTTGGCGAACTGTGCGGCGCAACCGCACTCGCATCGAATCGCGCTTTTCTCGGTGCATGCATGAATGGCATCAGGACATAACCGTGTTCTGAAACTGGCGTTCCTTCGGGACGCCAACCGTTGACGAAACCATGGGCAATCTCGTTGCGACGCTGACTGTAATTTTGCGCGGTATCGAGAAGTTTGCGAATCATCCGCTCGTGATGCGCATTAGGGACGGCTGCAAAGTGTGCTTCGGCTGCGGCTCTGAGCATGTCCACCCTCCCTCTAAAGGTAGCAATAGCGCCATAGGCACGAAGCGCCGGGAGTTCATCATTTCTGTCGCCGACGAAGCTGGAGAATAGGTTTGCAAGCTGTCGCTCAAAAAGCTCCCAGGCAGAGAGTGCTTGACCCACCGCTGCATAGGTTGTGGTCGAGTCCGCATCGCCCCTCTTGGGAAATGGCGGAACGTCCCAGGCCTTAGCAGTCTTCGGAGTCGGCGGCGGGGGGGCCTTCTTGGCTCTCGGCTGTTTGCGCGGAGTCATGGTAAGAATTGCTTCATGGCTAAGCCCAAAAAGAAAAAGCGGTTAAAGCTCAAAGAAGCGAAGAGCATCGAACTGCACCCCGACGCATGGAGGCGGTTCGAAAAAGACTCGAAGCAGATCGCGAAAACAAATGCGACAGCGAAGCGAGGGGGAACGCAATGGGCGCCCGAGTAAAGCACGGTTTTCTATATCTCGACAGAGAGACGCTAGCTTGTAGCCAGTGCAAGAAGTATCGCCGGAGCGGATTTGTTTTGGCTGCCTTCAACGCTGTCGTTGGCTTTCTGTGCCACAAGTGCCGAGACCTACGGCTGACTCAAGAAGGATGGACACCGCCACTAAAGCGTCGCCGAAGCCAAACCGAAGGCAAGTAACTCATGAACGATGTGGTCCAAAATCTGCCTTGGCAGATACAGGTCTCACTTGCGAGCGGGTACGCGGCCTATTTGATCGCATACATGGGAATTCGATTTGCGCACACCTCGATAGACACGCTCTTTATCTCTCTTGCGTTCGGCTTGCTCACAACGGGCGCAATGTGGGTGATGCGAGCGATCGACCCAATATACTCGGTGCCGGCTGCGTTCCTGTTTACAATCGCGATTGCGATCTTGTGGCGTGCCTTCGCACGTGGGTGGTTTCATTCGGCGCTTTATGCGCTGAATGTCACTTGGTCAAACGACGATCCTTCCGCGCTCGCAACAATATCAGCGAATAGCAAGCACCCGATCAGCCAAATCGGCGTCCAGCTAGACGACGGCACATGGCTCACTTGCCAACATGCCGACCGCTTCCGTGATGCGCCGTTTCCACCAATGACTCTTGGGCCAGGCGGTGACATTGCCTTGTATCTGACTCACGAAGAGCTACCGGGACAACCGGAAACCGAACTCACCACTGTGCGAGATGACAAGTGGGGAGACCGGCTCACATACATTCCGGCTGCTCGAATCAAGAGGATCACCATCAGACACGAACGGTAGCTACTTGTCCTTTGCAGGTGGCGGCAGTGTCGGTGCCGTGTCCTTACTGGGGACGACGCTCGGTTGATGCGACGTTCCAGGCTTGGGTGTGAAACTCTTTTGCATCGCTGAATCGCCTACATGCACGCCATGAACGACGCGCGGCGAGAATGATCTGGTCTGGTTTGAGCCAAGCGCAACTTTGTTGTCTTTTGTCACTGCATCCCTCATTCAATGAGGACCACTAAACTTGGAAATAGCGTCTCGCTGCGGTCCGGCCAAAGCGCGAGGCGTTCGAGCCGCGACGTTCTAGAGAATCGTTGCGGTTCACAACTCCTACCACGAATCAGGGAAAGTGTTTCTGATTCGTGCTAATTTTGTTGGGCGACTGCGCAAACGTGCAAAGACCCTCAGCCAGTGTTCCGGCTGCTCGATTCCGAGGCGTTCGGCTGATTCACAAGGCGCGATCAGCGGCCATGGCTCGCCAGCCTGATTAGGCCTTCGGCGGATCGGGAGAAACATCCTCGTCGCCGTCCATCTGGCCGGGCTTGGCGGCCTCGCCGCCATGCACCGCGCCGCTGCCACGCGGCAGGGTGGAATTGGCGCGCTCATCACGCTGCGCCGGCGCCGGCTTGTCCTGGCGCTGCTGGGCCGTGTTGGAAATTTCGGGTTCGCGCATGGCGGATACTCTGGGGGGCATTTCGTCAACGTCCCGCCGGCCGAAAAGCTGCGTTCCCACGCCTCCTATTTCGTCTTGCTGGGATAGGCGAAGGTCCAGCGCGCCGTGATCGGCTTCCACCAGGCCGGCACGCCGCTGGCGGCGTCGGTGTGGCGGATGAAGCCGTTGCTCGACGGCGGCAAGAGGACATAGGTGAGGCGATAGGTGCCGGGCCCCGCCATGTCGACATTGTTGGCGTAGTGCGTGCCGTCCTTGGCGATCATCGGATAGAGCCGGCCCGTCCGGCGATAGGCCGGCGCGCCGTCCTTGGTCAGCGTGTAGGTGATCGTCAGATACGGGATCCACTGGTCCTCGGCGAAGCCATGCGTTTCGCTTGCCGTGGCGTGCACGTCGGCCTCCAGATGCACCGCGTCCTTGCCCATCTTCATCCCGGGCGGATGACGGTCCATCTCGATGCCGGTGAGGTAGTTCGGCACGATCTGCATGTTCTCCTTCACCACCGGCTCACCGATATAGAATTCCTGCGCCGCGTTTGCGGCGGCCGGCGCAATTGCCAGCGTGGCGGCGAGAAGAAGCAGGGTCGGGCGCATGGAAGCCTCCGGTGTTTGGCCCATTATGGCATGAGCCGCCGGCGATCCCGCCAGGAATTCGCTGCCCAGCAAGCCCGGTCAAGACGCCTCGCGGCCGCTCTGGCAGGATCGGGCCATGCCGAACGGTCCGCGCGCCTCAGAGCCCGATTTCCTCGCCGAGGTCCTCGCCTATATCGAGGCCCATCGGGACGAGCCGATCACCGTCGCCGAGCTCGCCGCCGTCGCCGGTTTTTCCGCCTATCACTTCTCGCGGCTGTTCACGGCCCGCTTCGGCATGAGCGTGATGGGTTATGTGCGCGACTGCCGGCTCCAGGCCGCGGCGCTCCGGCTCACCGGCGATGCGCCGCCGGGGCTCGCCGAACTCGCCTTCGATTGCGGCTATGAAAGCCAGGAGGCTTTCACCCGCGCCTTCAGCCGCCGTTACGGCACCCCGCCCGGCCAATTCCAGCGCGCGGCATTGAAACAGCAATTGCCCGGACAGCCGTCACAGGAGAGAGCCATGTCGAATCCGAAAACCGTCGCCCGCGTCGAGCGGCTGCAGGATCTCGTTCGCCGCGAAGCCTTCCACGTCGCCGGCGTCAGCGCCGTGTTCGACGCACAGAACAAGAGCGGCATTCCCGGCCTGTGGCCGCGGCTGATCCGCGCCCTGCCGCTCGCCAGCCAGGTGAGCGCCGTCACCTACGGCGTCTGCGCGATGGAGAACAAGGCGGAAGGACGCTTCAGCTACATGGCGGGCGTCGAGGTCGCGGGCGAGGCTGCGCTGCCCGACGGCTTCGCGCGCGTGGCGCTGGCGGCCCAGAGCTACGCCGTGTTCCGCCTGACGCTCGACGGCAGCGCGCTGCATCCGCAGATGCAGGCCGCGATGCCGCAGATCTGGGGCGCGTTGCTGCCGCAGTCCGGCCTCAAGACCGTCGCCGCGCCCGATCTCGAAGTCTATCCGGCCGACTTCGAGCCGATGCGCAAGGGCAGCCACGTCGACATGTATATCGCGGTGGACGCGTAGGCCTTACGGCTTGACGAATTTCAGCGCGTACTGGTCGGTCTTGCCGCGCACCGAGGGATCGAAGATCGGCTTGGTATGATCGTCGCCGGCGCGGTGCAGGAAATCGCCTTCGCCGACCAGCTTGAAGCCGGCGGCGGTGACTTCGCGGATCACCTGCGCCTTCTCGATGCGGTGCAGGACGGCGATCTGGTCCTCGCCGGTGCCCGGATTGGCGGCGTGGTCGAGGATGAAATAGATGCCGCCGGGCTTCAGCGAGGCGAAGACATGGGCGTTGAACGCCGCCATGTCGACGTCGCCGTACGTCTTGATGTGCAGGTCGTGATAGTTCTGGGTGATCCAGAACAGGTCTACCTTTTCGGGCAAATCGAATTCGCCGAACGGCGTGCCGGCGACGCTGACATTGCCGCGGCCGGGCTCGGCGGCGACCTTCTGGTCGGCTTCCAGGCTGCCCTTCCAGCGCGTCGTCTCGAGGCCGAAAACCTTGCCTTGTGGCCCGACCACGTCGCTCAGCAGGCGCGTGAAATAGCCGCCGCCGGGAAACAGCTCTCCCACCACCATGCCGGGCTTCACGCCGGCGAAGGCCAGCGTTGCCGCCGGCGCGCGCAGGGCGTCGGCGTCCGTGTCGTCCTTTGGGCGCGTGGTATCGGCGACCGCGCGCGCAACATAGGACGGCACAGGCGCCGCCAGCGCCGCGCCGCCGAGCGTGAACAGGAGTGCGGCCGATGCCGCGAGAGATGCGAATTTCATGGCAACGCCGCCCAAGATCTGCGCGGCCAGCTTAGGGCAGGCCCGTCCGGAGCCGTCTACACGATCCCGTTACAGGCCAGCGTCGCTGCGGGCCGGCTAATCCCCCGCCACCCGCTTCGCCGCCGGCGCGCCGGAGAGAACTTCCTTCACCTTCGCCGCGAGTTGTTTCAGGCCGAAGGGCTTGGGCAGGAAGTGCAGGTCTTCGGCCTTCTCGTCGTTGCGGCGGAAGGCTTCCTCGGCATAGCCGGACATGAAGATCACCGCCATCTCGGGCTTGAGGCGCTTGACGGCGCGCACCAGCGTCGGGCCGTCCATGTTGGGCATCACGACGTCGGTGATGAGCAGGTCGATCGGCGAGCGATGGCTACGCACGATCTCCAGCGCCTCCTCGCCGCCCGAGGCCTCCAGCACGCTGTAGCCGCGCATCTTGAGCGCCCGCGCCGCGAAGCTGCGCACCGCTTCCTCGTCCTCGACCAGGAGGATGGTGTCCTGCCCCGTGACGTCGCGCAGGCCGCTGCGCTCGGGCTCGGCCACCACCGCCGCGTTCTCGTCGGCGCGGTAGCGCGGCAGGTAGATGCGGAAGGTGGTGCCGCGCCCGATCTCGGATTCGACCGTTATGAAGCCGCCGGTCTGCTTGACGATGCCGTAGACCGTCGCGAGGCCGAGGCCGGTGCCCTGGCCGACCGGCTTGGTCGTGAAGAAGGGGTCGAAGATCTTGCCGATGACCTCTTTAGGAATGCCGGTGCCGGTGTCGGCGACCTCGATGCGGACATAGTCGCCGGCCGGCATCTGCGCCGTGCCGAAGGCGACGGATTCGTTCGCGGTTTCGTTGGCGGTGCGGATCGTCACCGTGCCGCCCTTGGGCATGGCGTCGCGCGCGTTGACCACGAGGTTGATCAGCGCGTTGGAGAGCTGCGCCTCGTCGGCGTGGATCGGCCAGACGTCGGCGCCGTGCTCGAGCTTGAGCTCGACGCCCTCGCGCAGCAGGCGGCGCAGCATCAGGGCGAGCTCGCCGACCACGTCGCGCACCGCCAGCACCTTGGGCTGCATCGTCTGCTTGCGCGAGAAGGCGAGAAGCTGGCCGACCAGCGTCGCGGCGCGCAGCGCGTTCTGGTGGATCTCGTTGATCTCCTTGAACGAGGGATCGCCGGCCTGGTGGCGCATCAGCAGGAATTCCGAATTGCCGATGATGACGGTGAGCAGGTTGTTGAAGTCGTGCGCCACGCCGCCGGCGAGCTGGCCGACCGCCTGCATCTTCTGGCTCTGGGCGAATTTGGTCTCGAGGGCTTTCTGTTCCGACACGTCGACGAGATAGAGGATGGCGCGGCCGCCGCTGATCGGGCTGGCGAACAATTCCGCGCTGCGCTCGTCGATGCCGGCGGCGCGCAGCTCGGCGGAGGCGACGTTGTGCGCCCCTTGCGCGGCCTGCGCGATCAGTTCGCCGACGCGGGCACGGTCGGCGCTTTCGACCAGTTCGCCGACGGCGCGGCCCGCCAGCGTGCCCGCGGCGCCGAAGAATTTCGCGAAGGCCGGGTTGGCGTCGACGATTCTGCCGTCGCCGGAGGCAAACGCGACGCCGACCGGCGCGTCGCGGAAGATGTCGCCGATGGCGGCGGGCGCCGCCGCCGCCGCGGATGCCGGCTGCGCCTTGGCCGCCTGTGCCGCGACGGCGAGGCGCGGGGTGAACCACCAGGCCGTCTGGCCGTTCGACAGCGGGCGCACCGCTGCCACGATCTCGATGCCAGGGCCGACCGCGAAGGATTCCTCGCGCGCCGTGCCCTCGGCGGCGCCGCGCGTCAGGCGGTAGAGCACCGCCGCCGACGGCTCGCCCGCCAGCGCCAGTTCGGGCGGCGGCGCGGCCTCGCCTTCGGCCGCCCCCGACATGCGGCGATAGACGTCGTTGCAGTCCAGCACAGCGCCATCCGTGCCGGTGATCGCCCAGGCGACATTGGCGCGGGCTGCGGCCTCGGCGACGCGGCGGGCGTCGGCGGCGGAGAGGCTCTCTTTCGGCCAGACCGCGAACAGGAACAGGCTCGCCACCGCGCCGATGGCGGCCAGCAGCATGAGGCCCAGCCAGCCGACCATGTTGGGCGTCATCACCGCGAGGCCCGCCGCGCCCAGCGCCAACAGGACAAAGCCCAGCGCCGCCCAGCGCCAGGCGCCGGCGGGGATGCCAAGATTGCTGCTCAGTGCGCGGGTCGCCATCATGATTCGATGTCGTCCAAGGTAGGCTTTTTTGCGCTGTCGTCCTACGGCGCGGCGGTCGCGGCACGGCCGCCGCCTTGCGCCGGAAAAGGCCGATGAATAGGCTGATGGTATCGTTATCATCCGGCGGCCGGGAGGGTGGCTTGAAGGGGATTTGCGTTGGCCTGGCGCTGGCCCTGGCAAGTGCCCTGCCGGGGGCCGGCCAGGCCGCGCCGGTCCACTGGGTCGGCTCCTGGGCCGCGGCCCAGCAACTGCCCGAGCCCGCCAATGCGCTGCCCGACGACGCCCTCCACGGCACCACGCTGCGCCAGACGGTGCACCTGTCGCTCGGCGGCAGCAGGCTGAGGGTGCTTCTGTCGAACGTCTACGGCACGGCGCCGCTGCATCTGACCGCGGTGCACATCGCGCGGCCCTTGCCCAAGGTGCGCGGCGCCATCGTGCCGCAAAGCGACACGGCGCTGAGCTTCTCCGGTCGCGCCGACGTCACCATTCCGCCGGGCGCAGACTATCTCTCCGATCCGGTGGCGTTCGCGGTCGCGCCGCTGTCGGATGTGAGCGTCACGCTGCATTACGACACGCTCGCGGCCTCGCCGACGGGACATCCGGGATCGCGAGCGACCTCGTTCTTCGCGGCCGGCGATGCGGTGAGCGCGGCGGAGCTGCCGGCGGCGCGCACCGTCGCGCACTGGTACATCCTCGCCGGCATCGACGTCGCGGCACCGCCGCGGGCCGGCGCGGTCGTCGCGCTCGGCGATTCCATCACCGACGGCCGCGGCTCGACAACCGATTTCAACGACCGCTGGCCGGACGACCTGGCGCGTCGCTTGCAGCAGAACGCCACGACGCGCGGCATCGGCGTCCTCAACAAAGGCATCGGCGGCAACCGCCTGCTGCTCGACGGCCTCGGCCCCAACGCGCTGGCGCGCTTCGACCGCGACGTGTTGGCGGAGCCCGGGGTGCGTGCCCTCATCGTTCTGGAAGGCGTCAACGACCTCGGCGTCTTGACGCGCGACGCGCCCGCCGCCGCCGAGGCGCACGCCGCGCTGGTGGCCGAGGTCACGGCGGCCTACGCGCAGATCGTCGCCCGCGCCCATGCTCACGGCATCAAGGTGCTCTGCGGCACGATCCTGCCCTGGATGGGTTTCACCTACTACCATCCCGACGCCGCCAACGAGGCCGATCGCCAGGCCGTCAACGCCTGGCTGCGCGCGCCCGGGCACTGCGACGCCGGCGTCGATTTCGACGCGCGGCTGAGCGATCCCGCCGACCGCAGCCGGCTCTTGCCGGCGTTCGAGGACGGCGATCACCTGCATCCCTCGCCTGCCGGCTACCAGGCGATGGCGAACGCCATTCCGCTCGGCTTCTTCGCCCCACAGCGGGTACACCGCGTGCCGCGCAAAGGACAGCGCAGATGAAACGCCTCGCCGCCGCCCTGCTGTTCTGCGCGCTGTCGACGCCGGCCGCGGCGAGCGAGATCGCGCTGACCTTCGACGACCTGCCGTCGCACAGCGTGCTGCCCGCCGGCGAGACGCGCATCGCCATCGCGCAGAAGATCATCGCCGCGCTCGCCGCCGCGCGCACGCCGCCCGTCTACGGCTTCGTCAACGGCATCCGGCTGGTCGACGACCCGGCGTCGGCGCCGGTGCTGGCGCTGTGGCGCGACGCCGGTTTTCCGCTCGGCAACCACACCTGGAGCCATATGAATCTGAACCAGCATGCCGAGGCCGACTGGGAGGCCGACACGCTGAAGAACGAGGCGACGCTGGCGCCGCTGATGGCGAACGGCGACTGGCGCTGGCTGCGCTATCCGTTTCTCGCCGAGGGCGACACGCCGCAGAAGCGTGACGCGGCGCGCGCCTTTCTCGCCGCGCACCGTTATCGCATCGCGGCGGTGACGCTGAGCTTCGACGACTATCTGTGGAACGAGCCCTATGCGCGCTGCATCGCGGCGCAGGACGCGGCAGCCATCGCGCTGCTCGAAACCGCCTATCTCGGCGCCGCCGAGACCGATCTCGCCTATGAGCACATGCTGTCGCTGCGGCTCTACGGCCGCGACATCCCTTACGTCCTGTTGCTGCATCTGGGCGCCTTCGACGCCCGCATGCTGCCGCGCCTGCTGGCGCTCTATCAAAGCGAGGGTGCGCGCTTTGTATCGCTCGCGGATGCCGAACGCGACCCGTTCTACGCGATCCAGACCGATCCCGGCCTGCCGGCGGGTCCGGCCAATCTCGAATTCACGATGGTGGCGCGCGGCATCCCCTTGCCCGCCCGCGTGGTCCAGGTCCTGCCGTTCGACGCGCTGTGCCGCTGATGCGCCAAAGCGCAATCGGGTGAAGCGTATTTCGGCTTCGCCCGTAAATTGCGCGTCAATCGAAGAATCTGGAGCATGATCCGATTCAACGTCATGCGATCATGCTCTAGTTCGCCCGGATTTTGCCCGTCAGCCGCATGACGTAGCCGATGACCTGCGCCACCGCCTTGAAATGCTCCTGCGGGATGACGTCGTCGACCTCGACGGTGGCATAGAGGGCGCGCGCCAGGGGCGGGTTCTCGACGACAGGCACGTCGTGCGCCTTGGCGATCTCGCGAATCTTGAGCGCCAGCACGTCGACGCCCTTGGCGACGCAGACCGGCGCCGCCATCTTGCCGGCCTCGTATTTCAGCGCGATGGCATAGTGCGTCGGGTTGGTGATGATCACCGTCGCCTCGGGCACCGCGGCGATCATGCGCTTCTTGGCGCGCTCGTTGCGGATCTGGCGGATCTTGGCCTTGATCTGGGGGTCGCCTTCGTTCTGGCGATATTCTTCCTTGATCTCCTGCTTGGACATCTTGTTGCGCTGCAGGAAGCGGTAGCGCTGCATGACATAGTCGGCCGCCGCGATCGCCGCGAGCGCGGCCAGCGCCGCCATCAGCACCTTGTAGAGCAGGTGGCTCATGTCGCCCACCACGCCCATCGGCGACTGGTCGAGCACCGATTCCAGCATGTTGCGTTCGGGCCAGATCTGCGTCCACACCGCCAGGCCGACGACGCCCATCTTGAGCAGGCCCTTGACCAGGTTCATCAGGCCGTCGAAGCCGAGCATCCGCTTGAGGCCGGCGAACAGGTTCAACTTGCCGAAATCCGGCTTGATCTTGTCGAGCGTGAAGCTCGGGCGGCTCTGCAGCACATGGCCGCCGAGCGCCGCCGCCATCATCACCGCGAACACCGGACCGAGAATTCCGCCCAGCGTCATCGTCATGTGCCAGGCCAGCGCCGTGAGGTCTGCCGACGACACGCCCATCTGGTCGGGCTGCTCGAGGAACAGCCGCAGCGCACCGACCATCGCCTTGGACGCCCCGGCGCCGAACATCATCACGGCCAGCGTGCCGCCGAGCAGCAGCACGAAGGTCGAGACCTCCGGGCTTTTTACGACGTCGCCGTGTTCGCGCGCATCTTCCAGCCGTTTTGCGGTGGGCTGTTCGGTCTGCTGGGACGGATCGCGATCGTCGGCCATGGCGGGTTACAGGAACTGCGCCATCTGCGCCGAATAGAAATTCAGGAACAGCGTCATCATCGAGCCGAGCAGCAGCGCCAGCAGCACGAAGCCGAACATGATGTTGATCGGCATGGCGACGAAGAACACCTGCAGCTGCGGCATCAGCTTCGCCAAGATGCCGAGCGCCGCATAGAGCGCGAAGCCGAACACCAGGAACGGGGCGGCGAGCTGGAAGCCGAGCACGAAGGAGGCGCTGAGCAGGCGAAGCGTGAGTTCCGCCATGTCGCCGGTCGGCAGCGCCGCGCCGGGCGGCAGCATCTTGTAGCTGCCGGCGATGGCGCCGATCGCGACATGATGCAGATCGGTTGAGAAGATCAGCACCGCGCCGAGCAGCGAGAAGAAATTGCCGATCACCGCGCCCTGTTCGTGCTGCGTCGGATCGACGGTCTGGGCATAGGCGAGGCCGGTCTGGGTCGCGATCAGATAGCCGGCGATCTGCAGCGAGCTCATGATGATGCGCGACATGCCGCCGACCAGGATGCCGCAGGTCGCTTCCTGCGCGACGAGCAGGCCCAGCTGCAGCGTGTTGGTGGGCGCCGCCGCCGGATAGGCGCCCTGCACCACGGGCGCCAGCGCCACCGACACCGCCAGCGCCAGCACCAGCCGCACCCGGGCCGGAATGCCGCCCTCGCCGAGCGCCGGAAGCAGCATCATCATCGAACCGGTGCGCGCGAACACCAGCAGGTAGGTGAGGATGATGCCGGACAGCTCGGGAAGATGGATGTGCACGGCGCGCCGCTAGTAAGCCGAAATCCGCTGCGCGATATCGATCATCAGGCCGTTCATCGCCGCGCCCGCGAAGGGCAGCGAGATCAGCAGCACGACGAAGATCGCCACGATCTTGGGCACGAAGACCAGGGTCATTTCCTGGATCTGCGTCAGCGCCTGGAGCAGGCCGATGCCGAGGCCGACCACCAGCGCGGTCAGCATGGCCGGCGTGATGACCTCGAGCAGGACGAGGATGGAGGAACGCGCGAAGTCGATGGTGTCGGCGGGTGTCATCTGCGTTCCGTCAGATCGGCATGTTCATGATGGACTGGTAGGCCTGCACGACCTTGTCGCGCACCGCGACCACCGTATCGAGGGTGATCTCGGCCTGGTTCACGGCGCCGACCACGTCGACGATGTTGGCCTGGCCCGCCACCTGGCGCGCCGCCATGGTTTCGCCCTGCTTCATCGTGCCGATGCCGTCCTTGAGCGCGTTCTGCAGGAAGTTCGAGAAATCTCCGGCCGTCGCTCCCGTGGCGCCGCTCGCGGCGGTCGCGCCGCCGGCGCCGGCGTTGCCGATATTGGCGATCGCCTGATAGGCCGCCGCCGCCGCTGCTGGAAGTGCCATGGTTCAGTCCTTTCTCTGGATCCCCGCCTGCGCGGGGATGACGCTGCGCGTCACTTGTTCAGAAGGTCGACGGTGCGCGACAGCATCGACTTCGACGCGTCCATCACCGTCAGGTCGGCCTCGTAGGAGCGCTGCGCCTCGCGCATGTCCATGATTTCGACCAGCGAGTTGACGTTGGGCAGCTTGATGTAGCCCTTGGTGTCCGCGTTCGGATTGCCCGGATCGTATTGCAGGCGGAATTCGCTGTTGTCGGAGACCGGCTTGCCCGGCGTCACCAGCGTGGCGCCCAGCTCGCGGTCGAATTCGCTCTTCACCGTCGCGATCTTGCGGCGGTAGGGATCGCCGCCCGGCGTCGCCGCCGTCGAATTGGCGTTGGCGATGTTCTCCGCGATGATGCGCATGCGGTCCGACTGGGCGCGCATGCCGGACGCGGCGACGATGAGGGATGTGGTGAAATCCATGTCGCTCTCCTTCAGCCGCCGTGACCGATGGCGGTCTTCATCATGTTGACGGCCTTGGCGTAGAGATTGCTCGCCGCCTGGTATTCGGCCTGGGTGTCGGAGACGCGGATCATCTCCTGCTCCAGCGAGACGGTGTTGCCGCTCGGATTGGCCTCGGCGTCGGGTGCATTGAAATCGGTGAATTCGGCGCTGCCCTGCGGGCTCAGCGAGATGTGGCGCGGATCGGTGACGCTCATGCCGCCCGAGAACTGCGACGGCGTCGTGGTGCCCTTGAGGATGTCCTCGAAATTGACGGGCTTGAGGTCGCGCGCCGTGTAGCCGGGCGTGTCGACGTTGGCGACGTTCTGCGCCAGCACGTTCTGCCGCGCACTCAGCCAGCTCATGCGCTGCTTGAGCATCGCCAGCAGCGGCATGTCGGAAAGGTTCAATGCCATGACCGGTTCTCCGTATACGGAAAATTAGCCTTAAGAACCGCCAAGGTGCGCCCGAACGATTAAGCCCCGCTTAACGCAAGTGGAAATACCTGCCGGGCAAATTGCTCCACATTTTAACGCGCGATTAAGGTTGACGGGTTTGTATGGGCGCATGGACCTGATGGATTTCGCGCGCTATCTCGGCGCTCTGCTTCTGGTGCTCGGCCTCGTCGGCGGCGCCGGCCTCGCCGCGCGCCGCTTCGGCCTCGGCGGCCTCGTCAAGCCGAGCGCGACGCGCCGCCTCGGCGTCGTCGAAACGCTGACGCTCGGTCCGCGCCAGCGTCTGCTCATCGTGCGCCGCGACGGCGTCGAGCATCTGGTGCTCTGCGGCCCCGAAGGCACGCAGGTCATCGAAACCGGAATTCCAGCACCAACCGGGCCGATCGCGGCACCCTTGCTGGCCAGCGAGGCGACCGCGTGAAGACCAGCTGGCTCATCGGCCTCGGCATCGCTGCCGCGCTGCTGCTCGTTCCGGGCGCGGCCTATGCCGCCTCGCCGGCCGCCGGCGCGGTCGCCGCGGCCACCGCCGGCGCCACCGCGACGGCCGGCGGCCTCAACATCGATCTCTCCGGCGGCGGCGGCCTCTTCACCGACAAGATCATGCAGATCGTGGCGCTGATCACGATCCTGTCGATCGCGCCCTCCATCCTGATCATGATGACCAGCTTCGTGCGCATGGTCGTCGTCCTGTCGCTGCTGCGCACCGCCATGGGCCTGCAGCAGAGCCCGCCCAACAGCGTGATCGTCTCGCTGTCGCTGTTCCTCACCCTGTTCGTGATGACGCCGACGCTGAAGGACGCTTATGCCCAGGGCGTCGTGCCGCTGGTCAACAACCAGATCACCACCGAGCAGGCGCTCGACCGCGCCTCGGTGCCGATGAAGAAGTTCATGCTGGCGCATGTCCGCCAGGCCGACCTCAAGCTCTTCCTCGACATGAGCAACACCAAGGCCCCGGCAAAGCCCGAGCAGGTCGCGATCAGCACCCTGGCCCCGGCCTTCATGCTCAGCGAGCTCAAGCGCGCCTTCGAGATCGGCTTCCTCATCTTCGTACCCTTCCTCATCATCGACATGGCGGTGGCCTCGATCCTGATGAGCATGGGCATGATGATGCTGCCGCCGGTGATCATCTCGCTGCCGTTCAAGCTGATCTTCTTCGTGCTGGTCGACGGCTGGCGCCTGGTCGCGGGCTCGCTGGTGGAATCCTATCTCCACGCCCCACCGCCGAGCTGACGACGTAGCGGAAGGCTCGCCAGCGCGGCCGCGCCGTTCTAGGCTCCCCGGAAAATGGGGAGAGCGCCATGAACAAGCCCGAACGCGTCGTCACCGACGAGGTCCTCTACGAGGTCGCCGAGCACATCGCGACCATCACGCTGAACGCGCCGGCGCGCATGAACACGATTTCCGGGCCGATGCTGGCGCGTCTGTCGCAATGCCTGCTGGAAGCGAACGCGGACCCGGACGTGCGCTGCATCATCCTGACCGGCACGGGCCGCGCCTTCTGCGCCGGCCTCGATCTGAACCAGGCGACGCAAGGCACCGGCATGGGGATCGGCAGCGGCGCCGGCGCCACCGATCTCGACCTGCGCAACACGCCGCCGACCGTGCTGCATGCCATCAACACGCCGGTGATCTGCGCCATCAATGGCGGCGCGGCGGGCTACGGCGCCGATACCGCGATCGGCTGCGACATCCGCATCATGGCGCAATCCTCCAAGCTGGCACTGTCCTTCGCCAAGCGCGGCATCCTGCCCGAGAGCGGCGGCACCTGGCTGCTGCCGCGCCTCCTGGGCTGGGAAAAGGCGGCCAAGATCATCTTCACCGGCCGCACGCTGCCGGCCGCCGAGTGTCTCGAGCTCGGCCTCTGCTCCGAGGTCGTGCCCGACGCCGAGCTGATGCCGCGCGCCCGGGCCCTCGCCGCCGAGATCGCCACCAACGCCCCGCTCGCGGTGCAGGCCGCCAAGCGCATGATGCGCATGGGCCTGTCGGAGCCGTTCGACGAACACGTCCACCACGTCTATCTCCAGCTCCTGCCGCTGATGCGCACCAAGGACGCGCGCGAAGGCATGCTCGCCTTCGTCGAGAAGCGGACGCCGAAATTCGAGGGCCACTGAGCCGTGAGGACGGCCCGTTTCGCCGCGCTTGCCTGTCTGCCGCTGCTCGCGTCCTGCACGCTGCTTTCGGGAAACGGGGCGCCGGCGCCGGTCGATCCGTCGGGGCTCGCCGCCGACATGATCGTGGCGACCGCGCCGCCGCCGCTCACCAAGATCGTCCTGGTGGGCGATTCGACGGTTCAGGTCGGCAGCGGCTGGGGCGGCAGCTTCTGTGCCTTTCATGTCACGACGCAGGTCGCCTGCATAAATCTCGCCAAGGGCGGGCGCAGCTCCGGCAGCTATCGGGCCGAACGCTTCTGGGACATCGCGGTGGCCGAGATGAAATCGGGCGGCTATGCCGCGACCTATGTGCTGATCCAGTTCGGGCACAACGACCAGCCCGGCAAGGCGGGCCGCTCGACCGATCTGGCGACGCAATATCCGGTGAATTTGAAACACTATGTGGACGAGGCGCGCGCCGCGGGCGCCATTCCGGTTCTGGTGACGCCACTGACCCGCCGCCAGTTCGTGGGCGGACGCCTGGACCGCGATCTCGATCCCTGGGCCGCAGCCATGCGCAAAGTCGCAGCGGATCTGAACGTGCCGTTGCTCGATCTCAACGCCGACAGCGAAGCCACCGTGCAGGCGATGGGCGCCGAAGCTGCGCTGCGCTTGTCGCAAGCCCCGCCCTCACCGCAAGTGGCTGCCGCCGCCCGCACCGGCACCACCATCGACTCGAAGACCGGCGTGACGCCGACGCAGCCGCGCGTCCTGACCGATGCGCAGGTCAATGCGATGGCCGAGCCGCTCGGCGACCCAAAGCTCGCCTTCGACTACACGCATCTGGGCCGCGAGGGCGCCGATTACTTCGCGAAAATCGTCACGTCGGAACTGGCACGCGCGGTCCCTGCGCTTCGCCGCTCTCTGTTGCCCTGAGCGGCTACTCCGCCGCGATCCGCGCGCCCGCCGGTTTGCGCGCCCGGTTGAACGGCTGGTCGCCGAGGATCGTGGCGCGGTTCATGATTCGCCGATGCGGCAGGTAGTCGTTGACCGCGTAATGCTGCGTCACGCGGTTGTCCCAGAAGGCGATGGCGTTCGGCTTCCACGTCCAGCGTACCTGGTATTCCGGCTTCTGGATGTGCACGAACAGCATGTCGAGCAGCGCCTTCGACTCCTCGCGGCGCAGGCCCTTGATGCGGTCGGTGAAGCCGTAGTTCACGAACAGGCCGTCGGCGCCGGTCTCGGGATGGGTGCGCACGACGGGATGGAGCACCGGCGGATGCTCCGCCACCGCCCTGGCATGCTTGTCGGCGCCGGCCTGGCCGGCCACCGTGCCGCGGGCCGGAAAGCCGCGCGCGAAATCGTGCACCGCGTCGAGCTCGCCGAGGAAGCGCTGCAGCGGCTTGGAGAGGCCCTCATACGCCGCCTGCATATTGGCCCAGCAGGTGTCGCCGCCTTCGGGCGGCAGCAGCTTGGCGTACAGGATGGCGCCGAGCGGCGGCGTCTCGATGAAGGTCACGTCGGTGTGCCAGGCGTCGTTGTCGGTGGGATTGCCGGCATGATTGTCGAGCACGAACATCTCGGGCGCTTCGGGGACGCCCGGATAGAGCGGGTGCGTATGCAGCTCGCCGAAGCGCGCCGCGAAGTCGCGATGCTGCAGCGGCGTGATGTGCTGGTCCTCGAAGAAGATCACCTTGTGCCTGAGCAGCGCCGCGCGGATGGCCGCGATCTCCTCCCCGTCCAGGTTCCGCGACAGGTCCACGCCTTCGACGACCGCGCCGATGGCGGGCGTCAGCGTGCGGGTCGTGATCTTGCTCATCGTCTCTCTCCCGGTATCCCGGGATTGAAGCGCGTTTTGGGGGCCAAGGCGAGAGCGCGCGAGCGCGACGCCCACAAAAAGACCGAGAGCGCGCGAGCGCGACGCCCACAAAAAGACCGAGAGCGCGCGAGCGCGACGCCCACAAAAAGACCGAGAGCGCGCGAGCGCGACGCCCACAAAAAGACCGAGAGCGCGCGAGCGCGACGCCCCATAAATAGGCCGCTACCAGATATGCACGCGCTTGTCCGGCGGCAGGTAGAGCTTGTCGCCCGGCTTGACGTCGAAAATCTGGTACCAGAGGTCCTGGTTGCGCACCACGCCGTTGACGCGGAATTGCCGCGGGCTGTGCGGATCGCTGACCACCTGCTTGCGTACGAAATCGTCGCGCACCTTGCCGCGCCAGGCCTGCGCCCAGGCGAGAAACACACGCTGGTCGCCGCTGAGCCCGCCCAGCACCGGCGCCGGCTTGCCGTGCAGCGAGGCGTGATAGGCCGCCAGCGCCAGCGTCATGCCGCCCATGTCGGCGATGTTCTCGCCCATGGTGAGGTCGCCGTTGACGTGCACGCCGGGCAGCGGCTCGTAGCTCGAATATTGCGCTCCCAGCGCCGCGGCGCGTGTCTTGAAGATCGCCGCATCGGCCGGCGCCCACCAGTCGCGCAAGGCGCCCGTGGCATCGAACTGCCGCCCCTGGTCGTCGAAGCCATGCGTCAGCTCGTGGCCGATGACACCGCCCGCCGCGCCGTAATTGATCGCGTCGTCGGCATTGGCGTCGAACACCGGCGGCGTCAGGATCGCCGCCGGAAACACGATGTCGCGCAGGCTGCCATTATAGGCGTCGTTGGTCTGTGGCGTCATCGACCAGTCGTCGCGGTCGACCGGCCCGTCGATCCGCCCGACATAGAAATCCCACGCGTGCCGCGCCGCCGCGCGTACGTCGCCGATCAGGTCGTCGTCGGCGATCGCCAGCGTGGAATAGTCGCGCGGATGGTCCGGATAACCGACCTTGATCACATAGGTGTCGAGCTTCTTCAGGGCTTCGTCTCGCGTTGCCGGGCTCATCCAGTCCAGTGTCTTCAGGCGTGCGCGGAACGCGGCCTTGAGGTTCAGTACCAGTTCCTGGATTTTCGCCTTCGCCGCCGGCGGGAAATATCTGGCGGTGTAGAGCTGGCCCACCGCCCATCCCATATTGCCGAAATAGTCGATGCGGTCGCTGCCGTCGCTCAGGCCCGACACTGCCAGCACGCCGCGTTTCCAGCGCGCCGCCTGGGCGGCCTGCCCGGACAGCGTCTTGTTGTGCAGAGCGAAATAGGCCTCGGTGAAGGCTTTCGAAAGGTAGGGCGCGGCGTCGTCGGCGGTGCGGAACGCCTCCCAGGCTTTCAACGTCGGCAGCGGCGTGTCGGCGACGATCTTGGCGAGGATCGGGAACGCCGACTTCTCGGCCACCACGATGGTTTTCAGCTTGTCCAGCCTGGCGGCGGCGAGATAAGCCCGCCAGTCGAAACCGGGCGCGAACCGGACGAGCGCGTCGACGGTCATCTTGTTGTAGGTCGCGACCGGATCGCGATCCTGTGCCTTGGTCCAGCTCGCCTGCGCGATCTTGCTTTCGAACGCGACGACGGCTTTGGCGCTCCCGGCCGGATCGTCCCAGCCGATCTGGCGGAGCAGATCGGCGGCGTAGGCTTCGAACGCGGCCTTCTGGCCCGCGAAATCCGGTTTCAGATAGTAATCTCGGTCGGGCAGCGTCAGGCCGTTCTGGCTGACATAGACCGCGTAGTGCGCCGGATCCTTCAGGTCGACGTCGGTGTTGAGGCCGAACACCGTGCCGCCGAAATCGAAGCCGTTGCGTCCCATCAGCGCGGCGACCTGCGACCGCGTCGTCATCGCCCGGATATCGTCGAGCAGCGGCCTGAGCGGCGCCGCGCCCAGAGCCTCGACGCGTTTCTCGTCCATGAAGGCGCGGTAGAACGCGCCGACCTTGCCGCCCAGCGTCGTCGGCCGGTGCTCGGCATGCGCCGCGGCATCCTCGAGCAGGGCGTGGATCTGCTCCTCGGTGCGGTTGGCGGCGAGCAGGCGCAGCGTGATCGCCGGCTTGTCGTCTGCGATCGCCGCCTTGTCGTTCCATGCGCCATTGGCGAAGCGGAAGAAATCGTCGCCCGGCCGGACCGCGGTGTCCTGCCCCGCCTGGTCGAGGCCGAAGTCGCCATATTGCGGCCGCGCGTCGTCGGCGCGCGCGAGACAGGCCAAGGCCAGCGCCGCACCGAACGCGGCTACGATCCTGCTTTTCATGAAGACCCCGAACGGACGCGATGACGTTCCAGTGTCGCGTGCGGCAAGGCGCGCGGCAACACCATTGGCGCGATCGTGAACCGGGCATCGTGTCCCAAAAAATCGTTTCCCGCTCTTGACATAGCTAATATTTTTATTATTTTGGAAATATGGAATCCGATGTTGCATTGGCCGGACTATCGGCGCTGGCGCAGGACACGCGACTGGCGATTTTTCGCCGTCTGGTGCGCGCCGGTCCGGCCGGCGAAAGCGCCGGCGCCATAGCCGCGGCGCTGCATACGCCGGCACCGACGTTGTCGTTTCACCTCAAGGAATTGGAACGCGCCGGCCTGATCGCGCAACGCCGCGAAAGCCGCAGCCTGATCTACGCCGCGCGGTATGACGGCATGCGCGACCTTCTCGCCTACCTGATGGAGGATTGCTGCGCCGGCCATCCCGAGATTTGCAATTTCAAACCGCTGGAGAACTGCCGTGAATCGCCTGCATGTTCATCTTCATGTCCATGACGTTGCGCAATCGGTGCGCTTCTACAGCGCGCTGTTCGGCACCGCGCCCGCCAGGCAGCAGGCCGACTATGCCAAGTGGATGCTCGACGATCCCCTCGTGAATTTCGCGATCTCGAGCGGCGGCGAAGCTGGTCTCGGCCATCTCGGCATCCAGGTCGAGGACGCGGCTGCACTCGCGCAAGCGACGGCGCGGGCGAAGGAGGCGGCAGGCAGCGTGTTCGAGGAGCAAGGCGCCAGGTGCTGCTACGCGATCGGCGACAAGGCCTGGGTGAGCGATCCGCAAGGCGTGCGTTGGGAGACCTTCCGCACGACGGGCGATCTCACCGTCTATGGCGTCGGCGCCAGCCAGGCGAACGAGCCCGAGGCCGCGTCGTGCTGTACGACCGCGGCACCGAAGCGCGAACAGACCGAGGCCTGCTGCGGCGGCCAGTGCTGATGGCCGAAAGGGTTTTCAACGTTCTGTTCCTCTGCACCGGCAATTCGGCGCGCTCGATCCTGGCCGAGGGCTTGTTGAACCATGAAGGTAAGGGCCGCCTTTGCGCTTTCTCGGCGGGCAGTTTTCCAAAAGGCGCGGTCAATCCTTTCGCCCTGGCGGCGTTGAAGCGGGCCGGCCTGCCCGCCGAAGGCTACCGCCCCAAAAGCTGGGACGAATTCGCCAAGCCCGGCGCGCCGGTGATGGATTTCGTGTTCACCGTTTGCGACGACGCGGCCGGCGAAGTCTGCCCGCTATGGCCGGGCCAGCCGGTCATCGCGCATTGGGGCATGCCGGATCCGGCGGCCGTGCAAGGCAGCGACGCCGAGACGGAACAGGCATTCCGCGAGACGCTGCGCGCGCTGTCGAACCGCATCCGCGTCTTCGCCGCGCTGCCCTTCGACACGCTCGATCGGCTGGCGCTCAAGAAAGCCGTCGATGACATCGCAGGCACCTGAGCTGCGCCGCGCGCTGGTCGCCGAAGCGTTGGGCACCGGCCTGCTCGTCGCCGGCGTCGTCGGCTCGGGCATCATGGCGCGCGATCTCACCCATGACGCGGCGCTGGCCTTGCTGTGCAACGCGCTCGCCACCGGCGCGATCCTGACCGTGCTGATCCTCGCCCTTGCGCCGGTCTCCGGCGCGCATTTCAATCCTGCCGTCACACTGGCTTTTGCGCTGCGCTCCGAATTGCCTTGGAAAAGAGCGGCGCTCTACAGCGCCGCGCAATTCGCCGGCGGCATCGCGGGCACCTGGCTGGCGCATGCCATGTTCGCGCTGCCCGTCCTGGCGCTCGGCACCACGTCGCGCGGCGGGCCGTCGCTGTGGCTGTCCGAGTGCGTCGCGACGTCCGGCCTGCTGCTCGCGATCTTCGCCAGCCGCGAACGCGGCGAACGCGTCGTGGCGCCCATCGTCGGCCTCTACATCGCGGCGGCCTACTGGTTCACGGCTTCGACCGCGTTCGCCAATCCCGCCGTCACCCTGGCACGCGCCTTGACGCCGACCTTCTCCGGCATTCGCCCGCTCGACGCGCCGCTGTTCGTCATGGCGCAGCTGATCGCCGTACCGTTGGCCGCTTTTGGCGCCGCCTGGCTGTTCGACACAGCGGAGCCTGTGGTTCGAGGCTAGCGCGCGCTCGCGCAACTTGCCTCCCTCTCTGTCCGTTACTATCTCTGACCGGCTCACTCCTGGAGGCTTCCATGTCCCTGCGCATTGGCGACACCGCGCCCGATTTCGACGCCGACACCACCGATGGGCGGATCAATTTCCACACCTGGCTCGGCGACGGCTGGGGCGTCTTGTTCTCGCATCCCAAGGATTTCACGCCGGTCTGCACCACCGAGCTCGGCACCATGGCGAAGCTCAAGCCGGAGTTCGACCGGCGCAACGTCAAGGTGATCGGCCTGTCGGTCGATCCGGTCGACAAGCACGCGCTGTGGGCCAAGGACATCGCCGAGACGCAGGGCACCGCGCCCAACTATCCGATGATCGGCGACACCGATTTCAACGTCTCCAAGCTCTACAACATGCTGCCGGCCGAGGCCTCGGGCGACCCGGCCAAACGCACCGCCGCCGACAACCAGACGGTGCGCAACGTCTTCATCATCGGCCCGGACAAGAAGATCAAACTGATCCTGGTCTATCCGATGACGGTGGGGCGCAATTTCGACGAGGTGCTGCGGGTGATCGATTCGCTGCAACTCGGCGCCCGGCACAGGATCGCCACGCCGGCCAACTGGAAGCCGGGCGAGGACGTCATCATCGCTGGCTCGGTCAGCGATGAAGACGCCAAAAAGGCCTATCCCGGCGGCTGGAAGGCGCCGAAGCCGTATCTGCGGATCGTGCCCCAGCCAAAGTGATATAGCGTAAGGTAAACTTTTGGATTTTCGTACGGGAAGCAGCCGAGTCGTTCGGCTGCTTTTCGTTTTGCGCTGCACCAGTTTCGCTCTGCAAGGGTCCCATGCGCGCCGCGCATGAAGAAATTTTCGTGATTTAAATAGTTGAAATTATTCACTTAAATTCCTTGTGGCGACATGCTCTGTACGATTTATTGCATATGCGAACAAATTCTCCTTGAAATGTGATGCCCTGATACTAATCTTCTAAACGTTGAACCTTGAAGGAATTATTCACATGAACAAGTCCCGCTTCCTGACCCTCACCATCCTCCTCGCGCTTTCCGGTTTCGGCTCCGCCTACGCACAGGCTCCCGCGCTCGCGGCCGGCACCTACAAGCTCGCGATCGGCACCAAGGCTCCCTGCGATCTGACGATCACCGCCGACGGTGCCGTCACCCAGGCCGCCGACTGCGCCACCGGTACCAACCTCACCAAATGGGCGCCGACCACCGCCGGCTACCAGCTGCTCTCGGCCGACGGCGCGACCTATGCCGTGCTCAAGCCGCATGGCGAGACGCTGGAAGGCGTCACCTTCGCCGACCAGCACAAGCTGGTGCTGAGCCACTAAGCGCTCTGAAGCTTCCCCTGTGACGTGAAGAAGGGCCGCGCACCCAGCGCGGCCCTTTTTCTTTGCGCCCATCGCTAGGCGTGCGCGTGATCCTGGGGCGCCGGCTCGGCGCAGTCCTCGTCGGCGCAGTCCTCGACGTCGATCTGGATCGTCGAATGCGCGATGCCGTGCTTGGCCTTCAGCCGCGCGTTGATGCCGGCGATGATGCGGGCGTCGTGGCCCTGGCTCTGGCAGCGCGCGTGCAGCGTGACATGCGGCTGCTCGCTGGTCAGCGACCAGATGTGCACGTGATGCACGTCGGCGACGCCCGGCACGCTGGCGATCAGGTCGCTGGCCAGCACGTCGGCATCGAGATGGGCCGGCGTGCCCTCCAGCAGGATATGCGCCGAGGCGTTCACGATCTGCCAGGCGCTGCGCAGGATCAAAAGCGCCACCAGCACCGACAGGATGGGATCGATCGGATACCAGCCCGTCGCCAGGATGACGCCGGCGGCGACGATGGCGACGACGAAGCCCAGCACGTCGCCCAGCACATGCAGCCAGGCGCTGCGCATGTTGAGGTTCTCCTTCGAGCCGCCATTGAGCACGAAGAAGGCGCCGAGATTGGCCAGCAGCCCCGCCACCGCCACGCCCAGCATCGCCCCGCCCAACACGGGCGTCGGGGCGCGCAGCCGCAGGCCCGCTTCGATCAGGATCCAGGCCGCGATCACGAACAGGGTGCAGCCATTGACGAAGGCGGCCAGCACTTCCAGCCGGCGATAGCCGAAGGAGCGCGCCGCGTCGGCCGGCCGCCGCCCGATATGGATGGCGAGCCAGCTCATGCCGAGCGCGGCGGCGTCCGACACCATGTGGCCGGCATCGGCGAGCAGGGCGAGCGAGCCCGCCACGATGCCGCCGGCGCCTTCCACCAGCATGAACACGAAAATGATGACGAAGGCCCAGCCGATGCGCCGCGCATCGCTGATCCCATGCGTGTGGGAATGTCCGCTATGGTCGTGGCTGTGACTCATGGGCCGCCGGCGAAGCTTCGCGCCATTATGCGCCCAATCGTGCTTGGCCCGTAAGGGTCTCTATCCCCGTCGCGACGAAACCGGCGCCGAACGCGACGCCGGCCAATGCCGTCATCGCCGGGGGTTCGAAGCCCAGCGTCCCGGCGATGCCGCAGACCAGCGAAACCAGCCACAACGAAGGCGCCCACGGCGCCGCGCGGCGCGTGGCCAGCGTCTCCAGCGCATATACCGCCAGGCCCAGCAGCGCGACGCCCGCGCCGAGCCGGTAGGCGCCGATACCGAATGCCGCGGCGCGGATCATGAAAATTCCGACAGCGAAGACCGCAAGCCCGAGCGTTCCCGCGACAATCAGCGTCGCCCGCCGTCTCAGCCACAGCCCGGCGATACCGGCGAGCAGCAATATGTCGGTGACGAAATACAGCACCGCCAGCGTGCCCGCGGACAGCAGCGTGCCGGTGAAACTGTCGACGATGCGCAGGGTGCCGCCGGCGATCGCCGCCAGTGCGAGGGCGCGAAGCGGCGCCGGCATCGTCAGCCCTCCCTGGCGATGAAGTCCTGCGCCTGGGTGGCGAGGCGCAGGCCGTGATGCCGCTTCTGCGGCGTGTGCAGCCAGCGGTTCATCGCGGCGCACATCGCGTCCCGCCAGGGCGCCGCGGGCGCCGCCGCCAGCTCATCCTCGAGCGCGAACAGCATCTTCACGCGGTGACAGGCGATGATCGGCTCGACGATGCCGTGGTCGTAGAGCCCGGCCATGCCGTCCGCGATGAACGCCTGGGCATCGCCGACGCGCCACGGCGCGACGTCCTGCACCGCCGCGACATAACCCTTGTTGCGCCCGACGAACAGCGCCAGCTGCAGCAGCGCCCGCGGCCATAGCGCGGGCTCGGCCTCGCAGATATGCCGCGCGGCGTTGGCGAAGGTCAGCGCATGGGTGAAGTCGAGCCAGCTCACATTGTCGGCGATGGCGTTGGCCGTGGCGTGGTCCACCGCGACGTCGAAATGCAGCAGGTTCCACGCCGCCGCGCCGAGCAACGCATCGTAGATTTCGCGCGCCGGCCGGCCCGATGACAGCAGCGTCCGCTGCAGCGCGGCTTCGATGGAGAGGCCGATGAAATCCTCGGCGCGCGCCGGCGCATTGCCGGCGCCGTCCCAGGCCGCCAGCGCCGCCGCATATCCCCGAAATTCCGGCAGCCGGTTCTCGCGCGTCGCGCTGACCAGCGCGCGCACCAGGGCCAGCAGCACCGGCAGCTCGGCGTCCGCTCCCAGCCGCGCGATCAGCTGGCCGGTCTTGAAGGCGTAGATCGCGCTATGGCCGAAATCGGCATAGTGCGACAGCGCCGCCCGGCCGAGCGCGGCGCTAAGCTCGCGGCGCCGGTCCTCCGCCAGCGCACCGCGCAGCAGCGCCACCGCGTCCGCCTCGTTCTCGCGCTCAATGGCGGCCAGGAATGCCGCCGCATCCCAGGCCTGGCGCGCCTGCGCATAGGGATAATGCCGCGCCCCTTGCGTGTCCCAGGCGAGATGGGCGATCGGCTCGATCATCGCGGTCAGCCGCTCGGCATCGCTGGCGGCGCGCTCGGCCAGCGCCAGCCAATCGGCCGCCGCGCCATGCGCATGCGTGGTGCCGTATTCCAGCCGCTCGTTCCGCGCCGCGATGGCATGCGTCAGCGCGTCGCCGGCATCGCCGCCGGCGCGCTCCAGCCGTGCGACTTCGCGCGCCATGCGCGGATGGTCGTTGTCCGCGACCGCGGCGGCGAGCCCCTCAAGGGCGCGCGCCCGCTGCACCTCGGCCGGCGGCTCGGCGAGGTCGACGAAGATCTCGCCGTCGCGCAGTTCGAGCGCATAGGTCCGCACCGGATCGCGTCCGACCAGCGCTTCGCCGGTCGCCAGGTCGAATTTCCAATTGTGCCAGTTGCAGGTCAGCACGCAGTTTTCCCCGAGCGCCCCTTCGCTCAGAGGATAGCCCTCGTGCGGGCAGCGGTTGGCGAGCGCGAAGAGCCGGCCGCCGGCGGCGACCAGCAGCACCTGCTTGCCGGCGCGGCGCACCACTTTGCGGCCCAGCGCCTTCAAGGCGTCCGCGCGGACGCCGGTCGCGGTGAACATGGCCGCCTCCCTTTTTCAAAGCCTGAGCTTTAGAATAAACCGGCCCTTGATTTACGCAAGGTCCGGCTTTAGAAAATAACGCATGGCAGCCCGGCGCGAACCGCACGATATCCCCGTTACCGGCCGGGCCGCGGTGCGTGATCTGATCAAGCGCGAAGGCCCGATGTCCGCCGACCAGGCGGCGGAACGGCTGCGGCTCACCGCCATGGCGGTGCGCCAGCATCTTTACGCCCTGGCCGAGGCCGGCGACGCCGCCTATGCCGAGGAAGCGCGCCCGCGCGGCCGCCCGGTCAAGCTGTGGCGCGCCACGGCGGCCGCCGACGCCCACTTCGCCGACAGCCATGCCAGCCTCGCCACCGACCTGATCGTGCAGATGAAGAAGGCGTTCGGCGAGGACGGCCTCGACCGCCTGCTGAAGCTGCGCAACGCCGACCTCGAGAAAGCCTATCGCGCCCGCACCGACAAGGCGCAGAGCCTGAAAGCCAAGCTCGACGCGCTGGCGAACATACGCAGCGCCGAGGGCTACATGGCCGAGGTCCGCCGCGAGCCGGAGACCGGCCAGTGGCTGTTCGTGGAGAACCATTGCCCGATCTGCGCTGCGGCGCGGCTCTGCACCGGGCTGTGCCGCGAGGAGCTGGCGCTGTTCCACCGCGTGCTCGGCAAGGACATCCGCGTCGAGCGCCTGTCGCACATCCTCGCCGGCGCCGGCCGCTGCGCCTATCGCGTGACGGCGCTGTGATCTAGGCTCGCCGCGCCGCCGGATCCGGATATACGCGTGCCCGAAACCGTTCTCGAACTCGCCCACGTCACCAAGCGCTTCGGCGATTTCGTCGCGGTCGACGATCTCAGCTTCGGCCTGGCGCGCGGCAGCATCCTGGGCTTCCTCGGACCCAACGGCGCCGGCAAGACCACGACGCTGCGCATGATGCTGGGCATCGTGCCGCCCGACGCCGGCACCATCCGCGTCCTCGGCCGCGATATCGCTGAGGTCCGCGAGCGGATCGGCTACCTGCCGGAAGAGCGCGGCCTCTACAAGCGCATGCGCGCCGACGCGGCCATCGCCTATATCGCGACGCTCAAGGGCCTGTCGCGCGGCGACGCGCTGGCCCGGGCACGCAAGCTGCTGGACGGCTTCGGCCTCGGCCCCTTCGCGCGCGTGCGCATCGAGGGCCTGTCGAAGGGCATGGCGCAGAAGGTCCAGGTGCTGGCGGCCGTCGCGCACGATCCCGAATTCGTCATCCTCGACGAGCCGTTTTCGGGCCTCGATCCCGTCAACCAGACCGAACTCGAAGCCTTCATCCGCGGCCTTGCCGCCGAGGGCAAGACCATCCTGTTCTCCACCCACACGATGCAGCACGCCGAGCGGCTGTGCGACCGGCTGCTGGTGCTGGCCAAGGGCAGGAAGCTGTTCGAAGGCACGCTGGAGGCCGCGCGCCGCCTGCTGCCGCGCCGCGCCCGCATCGGCGCCGACGCCGATCTGGCCTTCCTGGCCGGCGTGCCCGGCGTGCTGAATGCGGCGGCGCCTGCGGAAGGCCAGGCGAACTGGACCCTCGAGCTCAGCGAAGGCGCCGACGGCCGTACCCTGCTCGCCGCCTGCTTCGAGAAGGGCGTGCCGCTCAGCCATTTCGACCTTGCGCCGCCCAGCCTGCACGACGTCTTCGTCTCGCTGGTCGAAGAGCGGAGCCCGGCGCCATGAGACGCACCCTCCTCATCGCCCGCCAGGAGTTCGTCAAATACGTCACCAGGCGCGGCTTCTTCATCTCGATCCTGATGTTTCCGCTGTGGATCATGGTCGTGACGCTGGTGCCGCAATGGACGGGCGGCAGCGGACCGCAGCATCACGATTTCACCGTCGTCGACCGCACCGGCGGCGCCTACCGCGACGCCATCGCCGCCGCGGCCCTGCGCGGCGCCGAGGCACGGCGTGCGCCGGCCGCGACGGCGCAAGGCGGGCATGGCGCGCCGAGGGTGGTGCCGCGCTCGCCCTTCGCCTACGAGGATGCGCCCGATTATCTCGTCCGCGCCGACGATGCGCATTTCGCCGCCGCCGTCCGCCGCGCCTTGCGAGGGGATCGCGGCACGGGCTACGAGGCGCCGCCGGCGCTCGATACCGTGGTCCTGATTCCGGCCGGTTTCGGCGGCGCCGGGCGCGCCCAGATCTGGTCCAGCGGCCGCCCGGATTCCGACCTGCGCGAATTCGTCGACGGCGCGCTGACGCGGGCGCTGCAGATCGCGGCGGTCCACCGCGTCGCGCCCCAGATCAGCGATCCCGCGATCCTCGATGCCGCGGTGCAACTCGAGGCGCGCGATCCCGATCGCGCCGCCGGCGCCAATGCCACGGTCGATTCCATCGTGCCCATCGCGCTCGCCATCATCCTGTTCGTCGTCTCGGTGATGAATTCCAGCGTGCTGCTGCAGGGCGTGGTCGAGGAGAAATCCACCCGCATGATCGAGGTGCTGCTCTCCTGCGCCACGCCGCGCGAGATCACCAGCGGCAAGCTGATCGGCGTCATCGCGGTGGCGCTGACCACGCTCGTGATCTGGGGTCTCGCCCTCTTCGCGCTGATGGGCATCGCCAGCCACGGCACGGTCGGGCTGGTCATGGCCTCGCTGCGCGCCACCGCCTCGCTCGACACCCTGCCGCTGCTGCTGGTGTTTTTCCTCTGCGGCCTTCTGATCTACGGCTCGCTGTTCCTCGCCATCGGCAGCATGGCCAATAGCCTCGCCGACGCGCAGTCGCTGCTTGGCCCCTCGATGCTGATCCTGATGCTGCCCAATGTGATGATCGCCGGCGTCATCCGCGATCCCAACGGCGCGCTGGCCTCGGCGCTGTCCTGGGTGCCGATCTACACGCCCTATTTCATGATGCTGCGCATCGCCTCGCATCCGCCGCCCTGGCAACTCTGGGGCACGCTGGCGCTGGCGGTGACGACGACGGTGCTGCTGATCTGGTGGACGGGCCGCGTCTTCGCCAAGCATGTGCTGACGACCGAGCGCCCGCCGTCGCTCGGCGCCTTGATCGCGCGGTTCGTTCCCGGACAGCGCTAGTGTCCCGATTCAGAAATTCACAGCACTCAGTGTCATCCGCCGCGAATGCGGCGGACCCAGGTGAGGCCCGCACCGCCGGAGCAGATGTCACCTGCGTGGCCCGTTCATACGCTGACGCTATGAACTCGCGGGCCATGACAGTCTTTTGAATCGAGCGAACTTCTGGCTCAGGACACTAGGCCCCGCCGCAGCTGTGCTCGGAGTCGGGCGCCTGCCAGCTCTTGTGGTTGCGCAGATCGGTCGCCTTGTAGACCTTGCCGCGGTCGTCGCCCTTGGGACAGTCTGAGGGGATTTCGATCAGGCAGAGCTTGACCCTGTCGCCGGCGCGGGCGGCGGCGATGCCGGGCACGACCTCATACGACACCTGGAAAAGTCCGTTGGCATATCCGACGCTCGAGCCGCTGTCGGCAATGCCCTCGAGCCGCGGCCCCGTCTCTTTGATCGTCGTGGTCACGCATTGCCCGACCCTGGTCGGCACGGGCTCCTTGCCGGCGGCCGGCACGCCGCTCAGCGCCAGCGCCGTCGCGGCCAGCAGCGCGAAAAATCTCCGGTTCATGCCCTCTCTCCGCCGAACAGGTTCATCTGCGCATATTGCAGCAGGATGACGGTCTTGGCATCGCAAATCCGCCCGTCCGCCATCATCGCCAGCGCCTCGGCGAAGGGCAACTCCAGCACGTCGATGTCCTCGCCCTCGCCGGCGATGCCGCCGCCGGCGCCGGTTTTCTCCCTGGCGTCATAGGCCGCGACGAAGAGATGGAGTTTTTCCGTCACCGAGCCCGGGCTCATGAACAGCTCGAACACCTTGGCGACACCCTGCACGCTGTAGCCGGTCTCTTCCTCGGCCTCGGCGCGGATGCGGTCCTCGGGCGAGGCATCGTCGAGCAGGCCGGCCGCCGCCTCGATCAGAAGCTCGCGATAGCCGTTCATGAACGCCGGCATGCGGAACTGGCGCGTCAGCACCACGCTGCGCTGCGCCAGATTGTAGAGCAGGATCGCCGCACCGTTGCCGCGGTCGTAGGCCTCGCGCTCTTGGTCCTGCCAGCGGCCGTCATTGCGCCGCCAGGAGAACGTGACCTTGCGCAGCACGTACCAATTGTCCGAGAGAACCTTGATGTCCGCGATGCGCACGCGGTCACTGATGTCGGTCATGGTGTCTCTTCTCTCTCCGCCGCCCACAAATTGTCATGGCCCGCGACTGCGGGCCATCCGGGTGACACATCCCAGATGGATGGAACGCCACCAACAAAAAAGCCGCCCCAACCGGAGCGGCCTTTTCAATTCTCCACGCGTCGCGTTCTATCGTGGCAGCAGGCCTTCGCGCTGCAGGCGCTTGCGCTGCAGCTTGCGATAGCGGCGGATCGCTTCGGCCCGTTCGCGGGCGCGCTTCTCGCTCGGCTTCTCGTAGTGGCCGCGCAGCTTCATCTCGCGGAAGATGCCTTCGCGCTGCATCTTCTTTTTCAGCGCCTTCAGCGCCTGGTCGATATTGTTGTCGCGAACGATGATCTGCAAATTCCGCTCCTTGCGCCCATTTTTGGGAGGCGCGGGATGTAACAGAAGGGTTTTTGCCTGTCTACCGGGCTTGACGGCAAAAGATTGAATTCCTACCTAGGCAGTGCGGCGCGCTGCCCGGTGGGCCGCGGGAAAGGCGCGGGTGGGCCCCCACCCCCCTCCCGCGAAGTGAGGTTCGAATGTACACAGATTCAATGAAATCAAGCACATGGCGATCCTGAAGATTGCCCGCATGGGCCATCCGGTGCTGGCCGAGACGGCCCAGGCCGTGGCCAATCCCGGCGCGCCCGAAATCCGCCGCCTGGTCTCCGACATGGTCGAGACCATGATCGACGCCAATGGCGCCGGCCTCGCAGCGCCGCAGGTCCACGTCCCCTTGCGCGTCGTCGTGTTTCAGGCGCCGGAGGGCCGCTCCGATCCTGGCCTTTCGGAAGACGAGCGCTTCGACCACACCGCGCCGCTCACCGTTCTGGTCAACCCCGAGATCGAGATCGTCGGCGGCGCCGTCGAGGGCGGCTGGGAAGGCTGCCTGTCGGTGCCGGGCCTGCGCGGCTTCGTCGAGCGGCCCTTCCACGTCCGCTATCGCGGCTTCGACCTGGAGGGCCGCGCCGTCGCGCGCACCGCCAAGGGCTTCCACGCCCGCGTCGTGCAGCACGAAGTCGATCATCTCGACGGCCGCCTTTATCCCAGCCGCATGGCCGATCTCGGCAAGCTGATCTTCGAGAGCGAGGCGCGCCACTGGGCGAAGGACGAGGGCTAGATTTTCAAAAGTAAAGGCGAAAACGACTTCTTGCCTGTGTTTTCCTTTCTTGTCCCTTGCCGGGACCCGGCGCAGAATTGGCCTCTATTCCAGAGGAGGATATTCATGCTTCGACTTAGAAATGGTCTCGCCTGCGCGGCACTGGCTTTGGCATCGCTGCCTTTCGCGGCGCAGGCCGCCGCGCTCACCGTCGTCAATGTCGGCGCGCCGGCAGTCAATTGCGTTTTCAACGTCACCTGTACCGAGGTCGTCACCGATTCGGTGGGCGCTTTCACGCCGCCAGGCATGATCGGCGCCGGCCGCCTTCAGTCGCGCACCTCTCCGGGCATCGCGCCGGCGCCGGCGGGCGGCAAGATGGACTACGAATATCGCGTCGACCTGACCTCGGTGTCCGCGCCGCTGTCGGAAAACTGCGTCACGAAAATGCAGATCAACTTCGGCCCGGTGGTGAAAGAACCCTATCCGCCCGGCCCGCTCGCGGACGTCTACGTCGTCACCTCCGGCGGTCTCGGCAGCGTCGTCGTCTCCACGGCCACCCAATCGGGCAACACCATCACCTTCAGCTTCGCCGATCCCACGACCGTCGGCGTCTGCCCGGGCGCAACCAGCTATTTCTTCGGCCTGACGTCGGCCAAAATCCATCCCATCGCCGGCAGCGCAAGGCTGTTCTACAGCAATGGCGGCTCGGCTTTGGTGCATGACCGCGTTCCGTAGCGCGCTTTGCTGCTGACTTTTTCTCCCGGGGCGCCGATACTGCCGGCGCCCCTTTTTCTTTTCGGATCGCTTGATGGCGCCGCGCAAAAAATCGACCGACGACGCCGCGCTGAAGACGGCCGTGCTGGACGCGGCGCTGAAACACGTCGTGTTCGACGGCTTCACGGACCGGCTTCTGGTGCGCGCCGGCGAAGAGGTCGGCGCCGACAGGAGCGCGCTGGCGCGCCTCTTCCCCGATGGCCCGCAGAGCCTGGTCGAGGCCTTCTCGGAGGCCGCCGATGCCGAGATGGAAAAACATCTGGCGGCGATGGACCTCGGGGCGATGAAGATCCGCAGCCGCATCGCCGCCGCGGTGATGGCGCGGATCGAGGCCGTTCGCCCGCACAAGGAAGCCGCCCGTCGCGCCGCCGCTTTCCTCACCCTGCCGCCGCATGCGCCGCTGGGCACGCGGCTGGTCTGGCGCACGGTCGATGCGATGTGGCGCGCCGCCGGCGACACGGCGACGGATTTCAACTTCTACAGCAAGCGCGGCATCCTGGCCGGCGTCTACACGGCGACGCTGATGCGCTGGTTCACCGACCAGAGCGCCGGCGAGGCCGAAACCGCCGCCTTCCTCGCCGCCCGCATCGAGAACGTGATGCAATTCGAGAAATTCAAGGCGCAGGCGAAGCAAGCCTTCGACCGCCTGCCGCCGCTGTCGGATGTCCTGGCGGCTTTCGCGCGCCGCTAGCTGTTGAGGCTCCGCAGCTAAAGCAGATACTCCGCGATCTGCACGGCGTTCAGCGCCGCGCCCTTGAGCAGTTGGTCGCCGGCGACGAACAGCGCGATGGAATGGCCGCTGGGATCGCTCAGATCCTTGCGGATGCGCCCGACCAGGATATCGCCCTGGCCGCTCGCCTCGATCGGCATCGGGAAATGGTTCTTCGCCCGGTCGTCGACGATTCTGACGCCCGGCGCATCCGCCAGGATCGCCCGCACCTCGTCTTCCGCAATCGGCCTCTCGCACTCGAAGGTGATCGCCTGGCTATGCGCCCGCAGCACCGGCACCCGCACGCAGGTCACGCCGACGCGGATATCGTCGTCCTCGAGGATCTTCCTGGTCTCCTTGATGACCTTGGTCTCTTCGTCGTTGTAGCCGGTCTCGGGATCGATCGCGGTGTTGTGGCTGAAGACGTTGAACGCATAAGGGTGCGGCAGCACCCTGGGCTGGAACGGCTCGCCCGCGAGATGGGCGCGTGTCGAATCCACCAACTCCTGCATCGCCGCGGCGCCGGCGCCGCTCGCCGCCTGGTAGGTCGAGATGATCATCCGTCTTATGCGGTTCCTGCGGTGGATCGGCCATAGCGGCACCAGCGCGGTGATCGCCGAGCAATTGGGATTGGCGACGATGCCCTTGTGCCCGGCAATGCGCTGCGCGTTGATCTCCGGGATCACCAGCGGCACGTCCTTGTCCATGCGGAAGGCCGACGAATTGTCGACCGCGACGGCGCCGGCCTTGACCGCGAGTGGCGCATATTTCCTCGAGATGCTGCCACCGGCGGAGAACAGCGCGATGTCAACGCCGTCGAACGACGTTTCCGTCAACGCCTCGATGACGATCGTCTCGCCGCGAAAATCGAGCGTCCTGCCCGCCGAGCGCGCGCTGGCCAGCGGCTTCAGCGCCCCGACCGGAAACTTGCGCTGCTCCAGACAGCCGACGAATTCGGCGCCGACCGCGCCGGTGGCGCCGACGATGGCGACGACGGGATTCTTCTTCATCTTGGTCTCCAACAACAAAAAACCCCGGACCTTTCGGGCGGGGCTTCGGTTCGGGCGATGCGGTCTAAGCTCTAGGCGCGCGCACTCTCCGAAGCCCGGCCGGGCTTCGTCGTCTTGGTCGTGCGCTTGGTCATCGTGCTCATCGGACGCGGAAGCTATGGGTCGTTCAGGACTTCGTCAATGGAAAAAGCTGCGTAAAGTGTCCCATCTTGCGCCCCGCCCGCGCCTCGCCTTTGCCGTAGAGATGCAGCGCACCGCCGCGTCTTGCATAAGCTTCCCAGGCCTCCGCCTCTTCGCCGATGATGTTCTCCATCACCGCGTCGGCGTGGCGCCCGGGATCGCCGAGCGGCCAGCCGGCGACGGCGCGGATATGCTGCTCGAACTGGCTGACGGCGCAGGCCTCCATCGTCCAGTGCCCGGAATTGTGCACCCGGGGCGCGATCTCGTTGACCAGCAGCGCGCCGTCCTTGAGCACGAACAGTTCGACCGCCAGCACGCCGACATAGTCGAGCGCGTCGGCGATTTTCCGCGCGATGGCCTTGGCATCTTCCGCCTGCGCCGTGGTCAAACGTCCCGGCACCGTGGAGCGCCGCAGGATATGATGCTCATGGGCGTTCTGTGGCGGATCGTAGGCGGCGAAACTGCCGTCTGCGCCGCGCGCCGCGACGACCGAGGCCTCGAACGCGAAGTCGACGAAGCCTTCCAGGATGCCGGGCGCCGAGCCGAGGCCGGCGAAGGCGCGCGCCAGATCGTCTTCGCCGTCGACCCTGGTCTGGCCTTTGCCGTCATAGCCCATGCGGCGGGTCTTGAAGATCGCGGGACTGCCGCACATCAAGAGCGCGGTCTCGAAATAATCTTCCGACGTGACGCTGAAATAGCGTGCGGTCCTGAGGCCGGCATCGCGCAGGAAGTCTTTCTCCACGACGCGGTCCTGGGTCAGCCGCAAGGCCTCGGCGGAGGGGTTCATCGGCCGGAGCTGCGCGATATGCGCCACCGTGGCCGCCGGCACGTTCTCGAATTCGAGCGTGACCGCGTCGCAGCCTTGCGCGAACGTCGCGATCGCCGCCAAGTCGTCGAATTTTCCGACCGTGTGCGCGGCGCTGACCTGGAAGGCCGGCGACTGTGCATCGTCGCAGAACACATGCGTCCTCAAGCCCAGCCGCGCCGCGGCCAGCGCCAGCATGCGCCCCAACTGCCCGCCGCCGAGAATACCGATCGTGCCGCCCGGCGGCACCGGCGCGGTGAGACGTTTGGGCTCGCTCATTTGTCGGATGGGGTTTGCGCCACGGCGCCGGTCTGCTGCGCCCGCCACGCCGCCAGCCGCCGCGCCAGGGCCTTGTCGCCGAGCGCCAGGATCGCCGCGGCATGCAGCGCCGCGTTCCGGGCGCCCGACTCGCCGATGGCAAACGTCGCGACCGGCACGCCGCCCGGCATCTGCACGATCGACAGCAGGCTATCCAGGCCCTTGAGCGCCTTGGACTCGACCGGCACGCCCAGGACCGGCAGCGTCGTCATCGCCGCCGTCATGCCGGGCAGGTGCGCCGCGCCGCCGGCGCCGGCGATGATGACCTTGAGGCCGCGTCCCGCCGCCCGCTTGGCATAGGCGCTCATCCGGTCCGGCGTGCGATGGGCCGAGATGATGCGGCTCTCATGCGCCACGCCGAGCGCCTCCAGGAGCAGCGATGCGGGTTTCAGCGTCGGCCAGTCGGACTGGCTCCCCATGATCAGGCCGACGAGCGGTTTTGCGCTGGGCATGCTTCCCCAAAGGGTTGGGCGGGCAAATCACCTGCCGGGAAGCGGTGCATTATAGGGGCGGCAGACGGGGCGAAAAGCCCGGTTTGCCTCTTATTTACCATTTGGTTCGCTTCATAAAGGAAGTGTTAAGGCGGCCTTAGTATTGTTTTTCCCGCCAGAATGGCCGATGGGGTCGATCATGAAGATCGAGCGGACGAGTTCCTCGAAAACTACGCGTTCGGTCGGTGCCGCAGCCTATGCGCGCCAGGCGGGCAGCGTTGCCGCGCCGGTCGGCGGCGAAACCGTCGGCGCCACGGCCAGCGTGCTGGGCATTCCCGAAAGCGAATTCACCCCGCGAGTGCGCGATGCCATCGTCACGCTGATGGGCGAGGTCGACAATCTGCGCCGCGAGTTGCAGGCGACGCGCAGCCGCCTCGACGAAGCCGAGAAGAACGCCGACCAGGACCAGCTCCTGCCGCTGCTCAACCGCCGCGCCTTCGTGCGCGAACTCACCCGCTACATCGCCTTCGCCGGCCGCTACGGCACGCCGGCCAGTCTGATCTATTTCGACCTCAACGGCTTCAAGGCGGTCAACGACACCTATGGCCATGCCGGCGGCGACGCGGTGCTGAAGAATTTCGCGAACGTGCTGGCGGACAACGTCCGCGACAGCGATTGCGTCGGGCGCCTCGGCGGCGACGAGTTCGGCGTCCTGCTCAGCCATGCCGACCAGGCGCAGGCCCATGGCAAGGCCGACATCCTCGCCGAGAAGCTGCGTGCCGCGCCGACCGCCTGGGCCGGCAAATCCATTCCCGTCAGCTTCGCCTACGGCGCCTTCGAGCTGAAGGCCGGCGACGACGCCGACCTCGCCATGGCCCGCGCCGACGAGGCGATGTACGCGCACAAGCGCGGCGCGCGTTAGCTAAGCAATAATATCGGGCAGCAGCCGGTCGTTGATCTTGCTGATCTCGTCCTTGAGCTGCAGCTTGCGCTTCTTCAGCCGCGTCAATTGCAACTGGTCGCGGGCGCCGGATTCCGTCAACGCCGCGATGGCGTTGTCGAGGTCGCGATGCTCCTGCGTCAGTTCGGCGAGCTTGGCCCGAAGTGCGACTTCGTCGGGCTGTGTGACCTGGCTTTCCATCGCGTCTTCAATCTCGCGCGCGCGGCTTGCGCCCGTTCCAGCGTTTCTGCGCCGGCCAATCATAACCCAACAGATCGAGGGCGCGGCCGACGATCTGGTCGACGAAGTCCGAAATCTTGTGCGGCTCGTCATAGAAGGCCGGCAGCGGCGGCAGGATGGTCGCGCCCATCTCGGCCAATTGCGCCAGCGTGCGCAGATGGCCCGCATGCAGCGGCGTCTCGCGCACGATCAGGATCAGCGGCCGCCGCTCTTTCAGCGTCACGTCGGCGGCACGGCTGAGCAGGCCCGTGGTCACGCCGGTGGCGATCTCCGACCAGCTCCGGACCGAGCAGGGCGCCACGATCATGCCCCTGGTGCGGAAGGTGCCCGAGGCGATGGGCGCCGCGATGTCGCCGGGCGCGTAGGCGAAGTCCGCCCTGGCCGCGACCGCTTTGGGCTTCAGGCCGGTCTCGAGCGCGATGGTCATTTCGCCCGCCTTGGTGACCACCAGGTGCGACTCAACCTGAAGTTCGGCCAGCGCCTCCAGCAGCCGGATGCCGTAGGCAACCCCCGAGGCGCCGCTGATTCCCACGACGAGCCGCTCTTTTCCAGGCGTTTGCGCAACCTTGGCCATGGCGGTCCGTTTATAGATTGTAAGGCATGGGCGGAAGAGGGCGTGACAGCCTTGCCCGACAGTGATCTAATTCCAAGGCCTACGAAAATGAGGTGCACGCATGGCACTACAAGGGCATATCCAGGAACTGTCCGAAAAACATAAGAAACTCGAAGAGCGCATTCACGACGAGATGGCCCATCCCGATTGGGACGAGGTCCAGGTCGCAGCGCTCAAGAAAGAAAAGCTCCGAATAAAAGACGAGCTCGAACGGCTGCGAAGCAGCGTTCACTAGAACTTCCAAGCCACGTCCGACCTACCCCGCGGCGCTCGCAACCGTCTGCTTTTGCGTGACGGCGAAGAGGGCGATCGCGCCGAATTCGAACAGCGCCGCTGCCAGGAACGAGGCGCCGGCGAAATAGATGAAGGCGTGCCCGCTGGTGAAATAGGCGAACAGGTTGGTCAGCAGCAGCGGCGCGACGATGGACGTGACGCTGCCGGCGCTGGCCAGCGCGCCCATCAATTCGCCTTGTTCGTTGGCCGGCACTTTCTTCGACATGATCGCGTTCAGCGCCGGGCCGCCGACACCGCCCGGCGCCCACACTGCCATCCAGGCATAGAGCATCCATGGTGCGCTGGAGAACGCGTAGCCGGCATAGCCGAGGCCGGAGCAGAGAAATCCGACATAGACCGAATTGGTCTCGCCGATGCGCGGCACGATGAAGCGCGGCAGCACGCCGAAGGACACCGCCGTCAGCGCTCCGACCGCCATCAGCGAATAGCCGACGTCGGTCGGGGTCCAGTGGAAGCGCAGCATCGTGTAATAGGTCCAGGTCGCCGGTAGCGCGTCATGCGCCAGCTGCAGCAGGACCGTCACGCCGACGAGCCCGATCAGCATCGGAAAGCGGCGCAACGCCTTCAGCGAGCCGACGGGATTGGCGCGCCACCATTCGAATTTGCGCCGCCGCTCCGGGGCCAGGGACTCTTTCATCACCAGGAGGCCGAACAGCGCATTGGCCAGCGCGATGGCGCCGGCGACGAAGAACGGCGCCCGGGCGCCCCAGTGATCGCCGATCAGCCCGCCCAGCGCCGGGCCCAGCACGAAGCCGATGCCGAAGGCCGCGCCGGTGAGGCCGAAATTGGCGGCGCGCTTTTCCGGCGGCGAGACGTCGGCGATATAGGCGTTCGCGGTCGGATAGGCCGCGCCCGCCGCGCCGGACAGGAAACGTCCGACGAACAGCCAGGCGATGGTCGGCGCCCAGCCGGTGATGGCGTAGTCGACGGCGAGCGCCACCAGCGACAGGATCAGGACCGGCCGGCGCCCGAAGCGGTCGCTCAAATTGCCGATCGCCGGGGCGCAGACGAACTGCATCGCGGCATAGAGGAACATCAGCCA